>Ga0233437_1001482_pt1 | contig 42744 bp, 38 predicted proteins | sample SI_122_August201_FD_182714 | JGI IMG/M metagenome (GOLD analysis project Ga0233437, IMG submission 182714) | Seawater microbial communities from Saanich Inlet, British Columbia, Canada - SI_122_August2016_200_MG | ecosystem: Environmental > Aquatic > Marine > Inlet | place: Canada: British... | reverse complement strand
TAAAGACGGCTATTTATGGAGAAGATCCAAACTGGGGAAGGATCACTGCAGCGGCCGGCCGGTCAGGTGCCATGGTTATTCCTGAAAAGATGGATCTTTTTTTTGATGAACAGCCTTTGGTTTTAATGGGTAGTTGGGTGGGGGCTAAAGCTGAAAAAAAGACAGCCAAGATTATGAAAAACAATGAAATCACAATTACACTGGATCTTAACCTTGGACAAGAAACCGACTATTTCTTCTTTTGTGATTTCAGTGAAGAGTATGTGAAAATCAACGCGGAATACAGGTCATAAGATGCGGCTTCAAAAATATCTGGCCCATGCAGGGATTTGTTCCAGAAGAAAAGCCGAAGAACACATTTTAAACGGTCGAGTAAAAGTCAACCAACAGATTGTAACTGAACTTGGAACAAAAATTGATTCTAAAAAGGATATCGTTTTTTATAATAATGAAAGGGTTATCTTAAAAGAAAAAATGCCTAAAATCTATATTGCCCTGAACAAGCCGGTGGGCTATGTCTCATCTTGTTCACAGCAGCAATCAAAAATTATCCTTGACCTGATCGATATTGATGAGCGAGTGTATCCAATAGGCCGACTTGATAAAGATTCAAAGGGACTTTTGCTTTTGACCAATGATGGAGATCTACACAATAGATTATCCCATCCTTCTTTTAATCATGAAAAAGAATATATTGTGACCACTATTCATCCATTATCTGAAACATTTTTAATGGAGATGGCTAAAGGCATGATCATTGACAAAGTCATAACTAGAAAAGCAAAAGTAAAGCGTCTTTTAAAAAATAAATTCAATATTGTTTTAAAACAAGGCAAAAATCGTCAGATTCGCAAAATGGTTGGAAAAAGCGGGAACAAAGTTGATTCACTGAAAAGAGTCAGGATAGCCAATATCTATCTTGAAAATTTACAAGAAGGAAAATGGCGTTATTTAACCCCTATAGAAATAAAACTATTAACTGATTGATTGAATCCCAATGGTTTTTCTTATTTTTTCAAGAAAGGGAACAGAAAATTCTCTTGCTTTTATTGAACCTTTTTTAAGAATTTCATCAATATCAGATGGATTTTCCATAAGCTCTTCGTAGGATTTTCTTGGATTTTTCAATATTTCATCAATATATTCAAAGAGTTCCTGCTTCATAGTTCCCCATGCAATACCCTGCCTGTAACGATTTGCAAGATTTATAGTTTCCGATTTACTTGCAAATGCCTTGTATATTGAAAAAAGCGTGCATGTATCAGGATCCTTGGGTTCGTCCGGTCCAAGGGAATTGGTTTTTATTTTCATAATCAATTTCCTAAGACGTTTTTGTGTATCAAACAATGGAATGAAATTATGATAGCTTTTACTCATCTTCCGCCCGTCAAGACCTGAGAGAACAGAAGAAGTCTCGTCCACAACAACTTCGGGAAGAATAAATAATTTTTTATAAACATGGTTAAATCTTGCTGCTATATCTCTTGTCATTTCAAGATGCTGAACCTGGTCCTTTCCAACAGGAACTTTTCTGGCATTAAACATCAGGATATCTGCAGCCATAAGTATGGGATATGAAAAAAGGCCCATGGTTATGCCTTTATCAGGTTCTTTATTTCCTTGTTCTTCATTTTCAGATACTGATGCTTTATAAGCATGGGCTCTGTTCATCAATCCTTTTGCAGTAAGACTGGTGAGAATCCATGTCAATTCAGGTATTTCAGGGATATCAGATTGGCGATAAAAAACACAGTTATCATAATCCAGACCTAAAGCGATCCATGCAGCAGCAATCTCAAGGGCAGATTGTCTTCTTAGCTTAGGGTCATGATTCTTAATCAAAGAATGATAATCCGCAAGAAAATAATAGGATTCAAGTTCTGGGTTTTTACTTGTTTCAACTGCCGGGCGAATGGCACCAACATAATTACCAAGATGTGGCGTACCGCTTGTCGTGATACCTGTTAAAAAATCTGCATTTTTCATTTTCAATAATTCCTGAAGTAAATATTTTTTTAAATAAAGGGGATTAACAAAAAGTAAGGGTTTAATCAATAAGTTTGTTTTTCTTTGCATACTTTGTGGCAAACTGTATTTCTTCTTTTTTTGTTTTCAATAGTCCATCCAATTTGACGTTTAAAACCTGATTGAGAATGGTACTAAAAACCGGTCCTGAATGTATTCCTATTTTCAATAAATCTCTGCCTTTAATATATGGTTTTATATTTCTTTGGTGCGTATAAAAATTCGAAATGGCTTTTTTAATGGCCTGCTTTTTTGAAAGAGCCATCATATATAAAATGTATTCCGTATTAAAATTAATTAAAGCCCAATACAGATCTTGCCTGGAAAAAGAAGATGATGAACTTTCCAGAACAAATAGCTGTTTTTCAGCCTTATATCTCATATCAAAAAGAATAGTGCGCTCTTTTGGCGGTACTTTGAGCCTTTTACAGATTTGTTCACAGACATTAAAAGAACACCGGTTCAATAGAGCCATAAAATAAACAGACCACCTTGGATATTGTTCATCAACAAATAAAAGATCATGCCAGGACAAAATCTTGTTCACAGACTCAAGCAATTGATATGTATTGGGGATAATTGTCAAATCTTTATGAAGAACTTTTTCAAGGCCGTACACCTCCATTGTTCTAATGGCAGGAATGGGGTTTTCCTCTTCAAAGATTTGTTTTAATTCCGATAATACCCTAAGGCCGCTTAGATTCTTAAAACAATCTATCCGAATAGCATTTTTAATTAAATTTGAAGTTACTTTTCCAATTTTAAATCCAAATCGGTTTGAAAATTTAATTGCTCTGAAAATACGTGTGGGGTCTTCAACAAAGCTTAAATTATGGATGGTTCTAATCGTTTTATCTTTTAGGTCCCTGGTGGCACCAAAATAATCTATCATTGTTCCGAAATTATCCGGATTCAGGTTAATCGCCAAAGTATTAATGGTAAAATCCCTTCGGGCAAGATCAAGTTTTATGGAACTTTTTTCAACAATGGGCAGGGCTGCCGGCGTGGTATAGTATTCTAACCTTGCAGATGCAACATCAATTTTAAAAAAATCAGGGAAAATAATGACTGCCGTACCAAATTTTGTATGGGTATTAATTCTGCAGCCTTCTTTTTTAGCATATACTTTGGCAAATTCAATTCCATCTCCTTCAACAACAATATCGATGTCCTCAATTTGTCTATTCAGCAGCAGATCTCTTACAAACCCGCCGACAACATATAGGTTGAGCCCCATTTCATTGCCAATTTGTCCCATTTTTTGAAGCAGTTGTTTTATCCGGTTATCAAGCCGTTGGTACAAAATATTTTCAATTTTTCTTTTTTTAGCATTTTTTTTAACACCCAGTTCAGTGTCATTTTGTTTGAGTGTTTTGTTATGTTGAACCAGATAATTGAGCAGGTCAGTGCGGGTGATAACACCTTTAATCCATCCATTGTCGATGACCGGCAGAATTCTATGTTTTCTTTCGATAATTATATTTTCAATCTGGGATACATCAGCATTGGAAGAAATATAACAGGTTTCAGAATTCATATATTCTTTCACTGGAAGATGAGACAGATTATGATGAGCTGTTTTTTCTATTACTTGTCGCGTAATATACCCTTCATAGGAATTATTATGTTTGTCCACCACCAATAATGAGTTTATATTGTACCGAGTCATCAGGTTGCCTGCTTTTTTACAGGTAATGTGGGGTTCAACGGTGATTGCAGGTGAAGCCATCAAGTGATTTGCTATTTGAATACTCTTTACTTCTTTTTGAAGCCGTTCAACAAGTTTTATTTCAACCTGTGCCAGGGTTTGGTTGTCAACCTTTGCTGAAGCCGCATAAGAATGCCCCCCCCCGCCAAATCCGGAAAGAATTTTGCCCACGTCAACTTCCGGTATCGTGTTTCTTGCAATGATATTGATTTTATTGTCCATTAACACAACAGCAAAAAAGATATCAAGATTTTCCATTCTGACAACCTTTTGAACAATTGTTGCAAGATCTGTAATATATGTAGGTGAAGAAATAACAGATATATGAATATCAATCCCATTTATTTTATGGAGAGTCATTTCGTTCAACAATTCATTCAACCATGTGACCTGTTCTGATTTGATTTCTTTAACCACAAAACTGACAATGGTATTCAGGTTAGCACCACAGGATAAAAGGAAAGCCGCCTGTTCAAGATCTTCTTTTGTGGTAGAGGAATAAGTAAATGATCCCGTATCCTCATATATCCCCAATGCCATGATTGTTGCTTCATCAGGGCAGGGAACAATCTTTTTTTCCTGTAGCAATTTACTTAATATAGTTGTTGTTGCACCGGTTTGCCTTAGAATTTCGAATGATCCTTTTATATCACCGTCCATGGACGGATGATGGTCATAAATATCTATTTTTAAATTGTTTTTATTTAGTAAATCAGACACATGGGTCAATCGATTTTTTTGTCTTGTATCAACAAGCACAAGTCTGGATACCTTGGAATAATCGATGGAACCCGGGTCTGCCATATTAAACAGGTAACTTGTGGAACTAATAAAAAAATCGCGTAAACTTTTTTCCTGTGACCCGGGAAAAATAATAATCGAACCAGGATACAATTTTTGAGCTGCAAGCATGGATGCAATGGCATCAAAATCTGCATTGACATGACTGGTAATAATAGTCATAGCTTTAATCAATTTCTTTTTTTTATTCAAAGGATAACTCCTGTTGTAATCAAATGATAAAATTTATATAGTATATCTATCTGTAATTTACAAATGATCTGCCTTTGCTATTTTAAATTTAATAAAAGGCACTGCGATTCGAAGGATTACAAAAAGGATGGAAAATGCCGACGATTTATCAATGGAAGGGGAAAAACCCCAAAGGAAGAAAAGTAAAGGGAGAAATAGAAGCTGAGACTTTAGAGCATGTAAAACAAAATCTTAAAAGACGAAAAATCACACAAAGCAAAATCAAAAAAAAACCAAAAGATCTTTTTGAGAATATAAAATTTCTTCAACCTAAAGTCAAAGAAAGAGATGTCATTATATTTTCCAGACAGTTTTCCACAATGATTGATGCTGGATTACCACTTCTTCAATGCATAGATATCCTACAGTCACAGCAGGAAAACCCCACATTTAAAAAAAATCTTAAAAAAATTAAAGAATCGGTTGAGTCCGGCGAAACCTTTGCCGATGCATTAAAAAGATTTCCAAATGTGTTTAATGAACTATTTGTCAACATGGTTGCGGCGGGCGAGGCGGGCGGTATTCTTGATGTCATATTAAAGAGGCTGTCTTCATATATGGAAAAAATGGCCAAGCTCAAGCGTCAGGTAAAAGGGGCAATGACATACCCAATAATTACCATTATAATTGCTGTTATTGTTGTTGCAATTATCCTTGTCTTTGTAATCCCTGTTTTTGCAGAGATGTTCAGTGACTTTGGTGCAAGCTTACCAGCACCGACTTTATTTGTAATGGCGCTGAGTAACTTTGCCATCGATAATATAATTTATATTATTGGTGGTATCTTAGCAATTGCTTTTTTAATCAAGCGCACCTATGCATCAAATAAAGGTCGTATTTTAATGGATGACCTTTTTTTAAGACTACCTGTTATCGGCATTTTGATCAGGAAAGTTGCTGTGGCAAAATTTACAAGAACAACCAGTACAATGATTGCAAGTGGTGTATCTCTTCTTGAAACCCTTGATATTGTCGCCAAAACATCTGGAAATAAAATCATAGAATTTGCCATACAGGATGTTAAAACCGGAATTTCAGAAGGAAGGTCAATGTCTGACCCCTTACTTGAAAGCGGTGTCTTTCCTTCCATGGTTTGCTCCATGATAGCAGTGGGAGAATCCACCGGAGCCCTGGATACAATGATGGAAAAAATAGCTGATTTTTATGATGATGAAGTAGACCAGTCAGTTAAAAATCTGACAGATATGATAGAACCTTTCATGCTTGTTTTTCTTGGAGTTGTTGTTGGGGGACTTGTCATTTCAATGTATTTGCCCATTTTCAGCATGGCAGGTGCCATTCAATAGATCATGAAAAATAACGACTTTAAAAACTCATCTGATTTTTCAACTCAAATCAAATGGATTATCCTGTCAAGAATTATTTTTACGATCATGATGATTATATCCTGCCTTGTTTTTTCTTTAGGAGAAAACTTATCCTTTTTTTCACAGCCTTTTTTTTCTTTGTATAATATTGCAGCAGTTATTCTGATGCTTTCAATTGTTTATTTGATCTGGCTGAATAAATTCAAAAATAAAATGGCGCTTGCCTATTTCCAGACCATTGCAGATACAATAATTGTAACAGCCATTATTTTTGTTACGGGCAGTTATGATAGTATCTTTACTTTTTTTTATCTGGTCGTAATTATATATACAGCTATGTTACTGCTTCAAAAGGGCAGCTTGATCATTGCAACTATTTCTTGTATGCAGTATGGTATCTTGATCGAACTGGAATACTATAAAATCATTCCTCCTTTTTCGGATTCATATTTTTTATCCAATACTATAAATGAGAGTCATATTATTTACAGAATCATCATTGTAGTTGTGGCATGCTTTGCAGTAGCAATTCTCAGCGGTATTCTGGCTCTTCAGTTAAAAGGAGCCAAACAGGATTTAAAAATAGCCCAGGAACATTTGAAAAGGGTCGAAAAAATGACTGCCGTGGATGAAATGATTTCCGGCATAGCCCATGAAATAAAAAATCCATTGGCCTCATTATCCGGTTCAATTCAATTGCTCCAAGAAGATACAAAACCAGGCTCTTATGAAGATAAGTTGATGCAGATAATTTTAAGGGAAACCCATCGACTTGAAAATATTGTTAATGATATCAGAATTTTTGCAAAACCGCATACAGATAATGCCGTTAGAATAAAACTTGCAGATGCCATTGAAGAAACCATTGAACTTTTTTTAAATGACCCGGAATGGAATCAAAAAATTCGTGTAACCACCAACATGAATAAAAACCTTAGTGTTTTTATTGATCCATCGCATTTCACTCAAATTCTATGGAATTTATTAAAAAATGCCGCTCAGTCCATAAAAGATCATGGGGAGATTAAAATTATACTTAAATCATCTATAAATAATCGAGTCCATTTGGCTGTTAAAGATTCAGGTAATGGAATTCAAAAAGAAAATTCCACTCATATTTTTGATCCATTTTACACTACTAAACCAGATGGTACAGGACTTGGCCTTTCTATTATTCATAGATTGATTGATACTTATAACGGCATGATTGATTTTGAGTCAATACCTGGAAAAGGAACTATTTTCACTGTTCTTTTTAATGGCGACCCATCAAAAACAAAATAACAAAATCTTGACAATTTCAGGTTAACTAGGCTATTTATGCATGTTTTATCAAAACTAAAGTTAAACGGCCTGCAAGATGCAATTGCAATAAAGATATGAAGGTAAATATTTATGGATAAAGATAACCAGCTGATACAAGTTCGAAAAGAAAAAATCAAAGAATTAAAAGAAAACGGGATTAACCTGTATCCTAATGATTTTAAACCATCATGTTCTATTAAAGTGCTTAAAGAAAATATAGAAAAAAAATCTGATACTTTAGGAGAAAATGGTGATCAGTTCAATATGGCTGGAAGAATGATGGCCATCAATAAAATGGGAAAATCATCTTTTGTCAGGTTTAAAGATGGTTCTGATCAATTTCAGATATATTTACAAAAAAATACTCTGGGAGATGAAACTTATTCTTTGTTCAAAAAACTTGATATTGGTGATTTCATAGGTGTTAAGGGGCCCTTGTTTCAAACCAGAACAGGAGAATGGACGCTTCTGGCAAAAGAATTCAGATTGCTCTCAAAGGCAGTAAGACCATTGCCTGAAAAATTCCATGGGATGAAAGATCCTGAAAAAAGATATCGTCAGAGGTACCTTGATCTTGTCACTAACGAAGATACCAGGCAGATTTTTATAAAAAGAAGCAAAATTGTAGCTTCCATGAGACGGTTTTTTGAAGAAAAAGGATTTATGGAGGTTGAAACGCCCATGATGCAGCCTTTAGCTGGAGGAGCTGAAGCCACACCTTTTAAAACCTGGCACAACGCCTTGGGAATGGAACTCTTTTTAAGAATTGCTCCGGAATTATATTTAAAACGACTGGTTGTAGGCGGATTTGAAAAAGTATTTGAAATTAACCGAAACTTCAGAAATGAAGGCATTTCAGCTCGACACAACCCTGAATTTACAATGGTTGAATTTTATCAGGCATATGCTGACTATGAAGAGTTAATGGAGTTAACTGAAGATATGTTTGAATCCATTGTATCGCAAGTTGCAGACTCAACCATTATAGAATATCAAGGCCAGGCCATTGATTTTAAAAAAGGCTGGCAACGTATTCCTATGATAGAATCTCTTACAAAAATTGGTGGAATTGATCCTGCAATAATAAATGATACGACACTTTTGCTCAATTTTGCACAGGAAAAAAATATAAAAATAACTAAAAAAGACCGGCATGGGAAAATCTTAACTAAACTTTTCGATACTTTGGTTGAACCCAAGTTAATTCAGCCCACATTTATAACCGGATACCCTGTGGAAGTATCTCCCTTATCTAGGAAAAACGACGATAATCCTGAATTGACTGACCGGTTTGAATTATTTATTGCGGGAAGAGAAATTGCCAATGGATTTTCTGAAATTAATGATCCTGAAGATCAGCATAATAGATTTTTAATGCAGGTAAGACAAAGGGATGAAGGAAATCCAGAAGCTCACATCATGGATTCTGAATATGTGGAGGCCCTTGAGTACGGTATGCCGCCAACTGCTGGAGAAGGTATTGGAATTGACAGGCTGGTGATGCTTTTGACCAACTCGGCGTCCATTCGAGAGGTTATCCTTTTCCCCCATATGAAAAAGAATATTTGAATAAATGGTCTTTGAATTATTTATAGCGGGCAGATACCTTAAGGCAAAAAGAAAAGAAGGATTTATTTCTCTGATTAGTTTTCTTTCCGTTGCAGGCGTTACACTGGGAGTTATGGCCCTTGTGGTTGTGATTGCTGTAATGAGCGGTGCTGAAACAGACTTTAGAAAACGAATTCTGGGACTTGAACCCCATATCCTTGTTATGAATTATTCTGGAAAATTTAATGCCGATTCTTCTCTATTAACTGAACTTAATCAAAGAGAACACGTTAAAGGTGCTTCACCAATTTTATTTGCCCAGGCAATGATCAGGTCAAGTCGTTCTTTTTCCGGTGTCATGATTCGAGGAATCGACCCTGAAACCGGTTTTGGTCTTGTTAAGGGATTTAGCTCCAAACAACTAAAAAAAAGGTTTGACAAAGATAAGCTAAATGAAAATCTTCCCGGTATTATTTTAGGCCGGGCTCTTGCCGGTTCTGTTGGAGTAATCAAGGGAGACAAGGTAATTCTCATGTCGCCAAAAGGATTTATCTCTCCCATGGGCTATATCCCTTCAATGAAACGTTTTATTGTTACCGATACATTTGAATCAGGCATGTACGAATATGACAATACCATGGCATATATCAATTTAACAGAAGCTCAACAACTTGCCGGTGTTAATAATCAAATTGACGCCATTGGTATATGGATCGACGATGTGTTTAAAGCTAAATCAATTAAAAAAAGTCTAAAAGACATATTAAAATCCCCGTTTTATTTACGAGACTGGATGGACATCAATAAAAGTCTTTTCGCAGCATTAAAACTTGAAAAAACAGCCATGTTTATTATTTTGACACTTATTATCCTTGTCGCCGCATTTAACATAGCCAGTGCCCTGATAATGATGGTGATGGAAAAAACCAAAGACATTGCTGTGTTAAAGGCAATGGGGGCCACCAACAAAACAATCAGAAGAATATTTATTCTTGAAGGTATGATTATTGGTTTTTTAGGTACATTCTTAGGTACTTTTTCAGGCATAGTCATTTGTTTGATTCTAAAAAAATATGATTTTATTAAATTGCCGGATGCATACCCTTTTTCAACATTGCCGGTCCAACTTGAATATTTTGATGTGCTGGTAATTTCCATCAGTGCAATAATTATCTGTTTTTTTTCAACATTATACCCTGCCTATAAAGCGTCAAAAATGGACCCGGTTGAGGCAATAAGATATGGATAATATACCCCTTATATCACTTCAATGTGTTACAAAATGTTTTTATTCCAAAACATCAAAGATTGAAATATTGAAAGATGCCTCCTTTAATATTTACAAGGGTGAAAAAGTCGCTATTGTTGGATCTTCCGGAATTGGTAAATCGACTTTATTAAATATTGTAGGCGCACTTGATAACCCTGATTCCGGTCAGATTTTTTATAAAAAAAAAAATATGCTTTCATATGGAGATGAAGAAATTGCAGGCTTTAGAAATTCAAAAATTGGTTTTGTATTTCAATTTCATTATTTGCTTCAAGGTTTTTCAGCCTTGGAAAATGTTATGATACCGGGCTTGATAGCTCATCAAAATAAAAAAGGTGTCGAAAATAGTGCCATGAATATGCTTGAAAGAGTAGGGCTGTCTTTAAGAGTTTCTCATCGGATAGAAGATCTTTCCGGAGGGGAACAACAAAGGGTTGCCCTTGCAAGAGCTTTGGTCATGAAGCCGGACATCCTCTTAGCAGACGAACCGACAGGAAACCTTGACCAGGAAAACAGCAAAAGTGTACATACAGTAATTGATGAATTGAATAAAGAGCTTGGCATGACAATTGTTGTGGTTACCCATAATAATGACCTTGCCCGGATGATGGAAAGAAACGTTACTATAATGGATGGGGAAATTATTCCTGTTTAATTTATTTGGAAAATTAGGGACCATATTATGACTAAATTTGTTTCAAAAAATATTTTCATTCTTATACTTTTCATTTTTTCATTTTTAATTAAAGATGTGTTTGCAGAATCAAAAATTAACATCGCTGTTTTTCCTTTTTCAATTTATTCCAGCCAACCCCATGATCAGTTAAAAGATAAAATTCCTTTAATGATATTAGAAAAGTTACAAGAAGAAATTACAAAACCAATTTTCGTAAAGGATAATATTGACAAACAATCTTGGGACGATTCCAAATTTAGGGAACAAGGGATTAAACTCGGCGTTGACTACATAATAACCGGATCCGTCTTTATTGAAGGAAAAGGAATCAGTATAGACACCAAAATGATACATACCTATGAAAAAAATACCTTTTCAACATTTTTTTCCCAAGCAGATAACCTTGAAAATCTTTATTCGGCCATTTCACAGCTTAGCAAAGAAATGATAGGTGATCTATTTCATGAAAAAACAATAATAGATATTGCAATTGTTGGAAATAAAAGAGTTGAATCTGATGCCCTTTTACGAGTGATCAGCATTCAAACAGGCGACATTCTAAAACCGGATAATATTTCTAAAGATTTAGAAAAAATTTATGAGATGGGATATTTTGACAATATTATTGTTAAAAAAGAATCTCACGACAAAGGCGTTAAAGTCATTTTTGAAATAATAGAAAAATCGACTGTCCGGAAAATAAAATTCAAAAAAAATAAAGTTTTTAAAGACGAAGAGCTATCAGATGTAGTTGATACAAGAACCGGTTCAATTCTCAATATTCACAAACTAAACTCAGACATTAATCGAATACGATTAATGTATACTGAAAAAAATTATCACAATTGCCTGGTGACCTTTGAAGCAATTCCCCTTGAAAATTCCCAGTCAGATATTGTTTTTACAATTAAAGAGGGAGGGAAAATCAGGGTTGAAAAAATTACCTTTGAAGGTAATAAACATTTTTCCGATAGAAAAATCAAAAAGGCTATTGCAACTTCAGAAAAAGGATTATTTTCATTTATCACCACATCAGGCAACCTCAAAGAAAACGAAGTAAAAAATGATACCATCAGAATTGAATCTTTATATAAAAACAATGGGTTTATTGATACAAAAGTGTCGGATCCAATTATTGATATTGGTGAAAAATTTATTTCCATTCATTTTAAAATAGACGAGGGTGTACAATACAAAATTAAAAAAATTGAAATCATAGGGGACCTGATTCTACCCAAAGAAAAAATTTTAGATTCTCTTAAATCTAAAGAGACAGATTTATACAATAGGGAATCTATTAGAAATGATATACTGTATATTACCGATATCTATTTAAACAAAGGCTTTGCCAATGCCAAAGTTAATCCTCTGGTCAATAGAAATGATACAGACCATATGATGACCATTACCTACTCTATAGTTAAAGGACAGCCTGTTTATTTAAACCGTATTAATATCAGCGGCAATTTAAAAACCCGTGACAAAATTATCAGGCGGGAAATTAAAATAAATGAGCAGGGACTTTTCAGCAAAGAAGATATTTCAAAAAGCTACAAAAACTTAAATCGCTTGAATTATTTTGCCGGGATTGATATTGAGCCACAAAAAACTTCAGATGAAAACAAAATGGATTTAAATGTAAAGGTTGTTGAGAAACAAACCGGAAATCTTTCTTTTGGAGGAGGCTACAGCAGTGAGGATGGCGCATTCTTCCAAGGCTCTGTTGAAGAAAGGAACCTGTATGGAAGAGGCCACAACTTAAAACTTTCTGCAAAAATAGCGAAAGAGACGATTCTTTATAATATTGGTTTTGAGGAACCCTATATTTTTGACAGTGCTGTTTCCGGGGGATTTGATCTTTATAAAGAAGATATAGAGTATGATTATTATGATAAAGATGCCCTTGGAATAATTTTGAAATTAGGTTACAGACTATGGGATTATGCTGGCATGGGAATCCAATATAACATAGAAAATTTCGAAATATCAAATGTTGAAAGCACCTACACCAATATGGTTCCTGGTTCTTTTCTGACGAGCAGTATAAAACCATATATGCAATACGACTCCAGGGACGACTTTTTTTTACCAACAGAAGGATACCGGTACAAATTTTCAATTGAATATGCAGGAGAATTTTTAGGAGGTGATATTGATTATACAAAATATCTTTATGAAACAAGCATTTATTTTCCTCTTTTCTGGAAATTTACAGGATCACTCCACGGAGAAGCGGGATATTTAGATGATCGGACCAGCAATAATATTGATATTGATTATATAACATTTTATCTGGGTGGGATAAAATCCATCAGAGGCTTTGACAAATATGATATCAACGGTAATCAACAAGGTGATACCAAGGACAGGGGAGGGGAAAGATATCTTCAGTTCAATGCTGAACTGACTTTTCCATTTGCAGAAAAATATGAAGTGGCTGGGGTATTTTTTTATGACCGTGGCGATGTATATCGAAAAAATGAGAAAATCCATTTAACAGATCAATTTTCAAGTATTGGTACCGGTGTGAGATGGAATTCACCAGTAGGTCCTCTAAGGCTTGAATATGGATGGGTTCTTAATGGGAAGAACGTGAAAACAACTTGGGATGGACAATTCGAATTTTCAATTGGTGCAACTTTTTAAATCTAAAACTTTTTTGGAGAATTAAATGAAAAAAATAATCGTAATTTTATCTGTATTTATCTTTTTGGGAATAATCCCTCAGGCTTTTTGCGCAGATGTTGCAAAAATTGGAGTTTTCAATTTTCAAAAAATACTCACCGACTCAAGTGCGGGAAAAATGATTCAGAAACAAATCAGCGCAAAAGGTAATGAATTACAAAAAAAATTAAAGACTGAGAAAAATCAGTTGGATGAGTTGAATAAAGCTATTGAGAGGGAATCACTAGTCCTAAGCCCTGAAAAACTAAAGGAAAAACAACGCGACTTTAGGATAAGAGTTAATGATTTAAAAAAAATGCAGGAAGAATTTGCTCAAGAATTTAAACGCCTTGAAGTTAAATTGATTAATAAAATCCAAAAAGAAGTTTTTGAAATTTCAGATGAAATTGGAAAAAAAGCAGGATATTTACTCATATTTGAAAGAAAAACCGCAGGAATAGTATATCATCCTGCTCAACTGGATATTACTGATCAAATAATTAAAAAATATAATTTACAAGTTTCAAAAACCAATTAAATTATTTATCTATGGAACGATCTGTTGACGAAATAGCAAAAATTGTTCATGCAATAATTTTTGGTGATCCGCTCTTCAAGATAAAGGGTGTTTCCTCTTTTGATGATGCAAACTCACACGATATTACATTTGCAGATGGTTCAAAATACTTGTCCGATCTTCAACAAACCAAGGCCGGAGCAGTAATTGTTCCGGATACATTTAAGTTTGATCAGGATCATTGTAAAAATGTCATAGTATTGAAAACCGACAATCCAAAAGCCTCATTTTTCAAACTGGTATCCCTATTCCATCCGGAAAAAATAAAGCCGTCTTGTCTCCACAAAAATGCAGATATTGGATATAATGTAAAATTTGGGAAAAATCCAATTGTTGAATCCAAAGTATTTATTGGTGATAATGTCCACATAGGTGATAATGTTCATCTTATGCCTGGCGTGTATATTGGCGATGATGTTTTGATTGGTGACAATACATTAATCAAACCCAATGTAACTCTGATGGAAAAAACCAGAATCGGTAATAATGTTATCATCCATTCAGGTACAGTTATTGGTTCAGATGGATTTGGTTTTACCCAGGATGCCGGCACCCATGAGAAAATAATACATACCGGGTATGTTCACATTGGAAATCATGTTGAAATAGGTGCCTGTAATACTATTGACAGGGGAACACTTGGTAAAACGATTATCGGAAACGGTGTGAAAACTGACAATCTTGTCCATATTGCGCACAATGTTAAAATTGGCGATAATACCTTGATTGTTGCCCAGGTGGGTATCGCCGGAAGCACCAGGGTTGGCAAGAACGTTATTATAGCCGGCAAAGCCGGGATTACAGGACATGTGACCATTGGTGACAATGCTATTGTAGGACCTTATGCAGGTGTTTCTAATGATGTCCCTGAAAACCAGATTGTATCGGGAGTACCTCATATGCCGCATGGTCGATGGCGCAAGGTGGTCCGCATCATCTCCCGGTTACCGGAAATGAGAAAAGCTCTTTTTTCATTTGAAAAAAGATTGAAGAATTTAGAAAACAAATAAATGGAGTTAGAATGATTCATCCCACGGCAATTATTGATCCCTGCGCCCAAATTGATTCCAACGTAACTATTGGTCCCTATGCTATTATAAAATCAGATGTCCATATCGGTTCAGGCGTTAGTATAGGACCTTATACCACTATTGAACAATATGTTACTATTGGAGAAAATTGCCAGATTTTCCAAAATGCAGCCATAGGTTGCGCTCCACAGGATCTTAAATTTCATGGAGAAAAAACATATTTAAAAATAGGCAAAGGATCCATTATAAGAGAATTTGTGACCATTAACAGGGGAACAGAAGCGGGTGGAGGTGTTACAGAAGTGGGGGAAGAAAATTATTTAATGGCTTATACACACATTGCCCACGATTGTAAAACTGGAAAACAGGTTATCCTTGCAAACAACTCAACACTTGCCGGTCATATCATAATTGGTGATAATGTAACAGTGGGTGGTCTTGTTGCTATTCATCAATTTGTTCAAATTGGAGATTTTGCCTATATCGGAGGTAAATCCGCTGTGGTAAAGGATATCCCTCCATATGTGATTGCATCCGGAGATCGAGCCACTCTCCACGGGTTGAATAATGTGGGATTAAAACGCCATAAATTTCCTAAATCAACCCTTCAGGAACTTAAAAAAGCATATAGAATTTTTTTTCGTATCGGGTTGACTGTAAAACAGGCCGCTGAACGTGTTAAAGCAGAAACTGAACAAATTCCGGAGGTTAAAAATTTTATAAAATTTATTATCAATTCAAACAGGGGTGTTACCAGATAACCTGGAGGTCACACGTAACCTGGAGGTCACAAGTAACCTGGAGGTCACAAGTAAAAAATGAGAATAGGACTTATCGCCGGCGGCGGACAATTTCCCCTTCTTTTTTCAAAAAAAGCATTAAAGAAAGGGTATAAAGTTTTTGCCATAGGGTTTCATTCTGAAACAGATAAAATCCTAGCTAATCATGTTGACGCTTTAAAATGGATTTACCTTGGACAGATTTCAAAACTGGTCAAGTATTTTAAACAGCACAATATCAAACAGGCCGTCATGCTGGGCAGTATTAAGAAAACAAATATCTTTAAAGATATCCGTCCTGACTTTAAAGCACTTTCATTTATTGCCAAGACATCCAGAACCCATGATAACTCAATATTAACATCCTTTGCCGACCTGCTTGCAAAAGAAGGGATAAAAATTTTACCCTCCACATTTCTTCTCCCCGAGCTGATAAGTCCAAAAGGCTGCTGGACAAAAAGAAAACCAGATAAAAATGAAAAAAAAGATATTTTACAAGGATGGGAAATAGCAAAAAAAATCGGGAGCCTTGATATCGGCCAATGTATTGTTATCAGTAACGGAACTATTTTAGCTGTTGAAGCAATTGAAGGGACGGATGCTGCAATAAAAAGAGGGGGGTTATTGTCACATCAAAATGGGGCGATCGTTATAAAGCTCTCCAAACCCACACAGGATTTAAGATTTGATCTTCCTTCTTCCGGATGCGGGACCATAGAGAGCATGCATGAATCCGGGGCCGGGGTTCTGGTCTTAGAAGCGGAAAAATCCCTTGCATTTGACCGAGAGGAAATGATAAGCCTAGCCGATAAATATAATATATGTGTTCTTGCCTTTGCAGACGATGATATATAATAAAAAGCACACGTAATCTGAAGGTCACACCTAAATGAATCCTCCTGTAAAACTAAGCCATATAATGGTTCTTACCGGCGAACCATCCGGAGATTTGCATGCCGGCCATCTAGTAAAGGAAATTAAAAAATTAAATGACCGTATTTATTTTTCAGGAATAGGTGGGCCCCATCTTGAAAACCAAAATGTAGATCTTTTTTACAACATCTCAAAGCTTTCTGCAATGGGACTTACAGAAGTCCTTATGCAGTTTGGGCAAATAAAAAAAGCCTTTGATTTATTTAAAAAAAAACTAAGGGCAAACACGCCGGATCTAATTATTCTTGTGGATTACCCCGGGTTTAATTTAAAAGCTGCCCAGTTTGTCAAAGATAACTACACTATAAAAATTTTGTATTATATTACCCCAAAAGTATGGGCCTGGAAAAAATCCAGACTAAAAAAAATAAAAAAATATATTGACCATGCTGCATTGATACTGCCATTTGAAGAAAAAATATATAAAAAGGCTGAAATTCAATCCACTTATGTGGGTAATCCTTTGCTGGATGAATACTCTGAAAATATGCCAAAAACACTTTTAAGTTCAGATCATTTATCATCAAATGATAAAGATTCCATTATTATAGGCCTGCTACCTGGATCCAGAAAAGCCGAGATAAAAAATCTGCTTGATGTTATGATCAAAGCGGCAAACCTTATTTATCAAAGAAATAAAAAAATTAATTTTATTATTTCTAAAGCAAGCTCTATAAAAAGAGAAGTCTTAGAAACACAATTTAAAAAAAACAGAACGGATTTTATATTTCAAATCACTGAAGGGCCGGTTAAAGATATTTTTTTGAAATCCGACCTTTTGATTGCAGCCTCGGGAACAGTCACCCTGGAAGCTTCTCTGTGTTGTGTCCCAACCATTATAGTATATAAAATGTCTGCCGTCAGTTATTGGATGGCAAAACTTTTTATAAAAGTGAAGTACGTAGGATTAGCAAACTTAATTGTTAATGCCGAAGTGATGCCTGAACTATTGCAAAATGATGCAACACCGGAAAAGATAAGCAAAAAAGCCTTATATATGCTGGATAATCTATTTTATTTTAAGAATCAATTGCAAATGGTCAGAAAATTACTTGGAAAAAAAGGAGCTTCTAAAAGGGCTGCCAATATTGCCATTTATATGCTGAACAGATCAAAACCTTTATATTAAATTTGACAAACTAACTTAAATATTATTAGAGTGATTCCATAAAAATACCAATTATAGCCATGTTAATAAATTAAGGATTATTTTCTGTTTTGATGACTTTTGAATTAACGTTACTTGTTATAGGCCTTTTATTATCAGGCTTCTTTTCTTCTTCTGAGACCGCTCTTTTTTCCATCAGCAAAGTCAAGGCCCTGCATATAGCAAAAGACGGTTCTAACACCGGACAATTAATTTTAACGATGAAAGAAGACTCACATACATTATTAACCACTATTTTAATTGGAAACAACCTTGTAAATATTGGTGCGTCAGCCATTGCAACATCCATTGCACTTTCATATTTTAAGTCAAATGCCGTCGGTATTGCAACAGGAATCATGACAATGCTCATCCTTGTTTTTGGAGAAATTTTCCCCAAATCATTTGCCAACCACAATAATATTCTCGTTGCCAGGATTGTAATTTATCCGCTTTTCTGGCTTTCAAAATTATTTTTCCCTTTGATCTACTTATTAAATTTTATACCAAAATTACATGGAACAGCAGACTCATCCAGTGAAACAGTGACGGAAGACGAATTGATGACCATGGTGGAAGTGGTGGAGGAAGAAGGGGAAATCAAAGAAGAAGAAAAAGAATATATTACCAATATCTTTGAGTTTGATGATACTTCTTGTTCTGAAATTATGACACCCAGGGCTGATATGTTTGTCTTAGATGTATCCCAGGATATGGATATCAAAAAAATCCTTGAAACAGGGTTTTCCAGAATACCGGTTATTGAAGACAGTATTGATAACATTATTGGGATCTTGCATGTAAAGGATTTATTTGCAAGTTTCCAAAAAGCCTCTGAATCTGATACATCCCTGGATATTAAACAGATCATGAGAAAACCATATTTTATCCCTGAATCAAAAAAACTGGATTCTCTTTTACAGGATTTTAAACAGAAAAAAAATCATATTGCCATTGTTGTGGATGAGCATGGTGGTATCTCAGGGATTACAACCCTTGAAGATGTTGTTGAAGAGATTATAGGAGAAATTATTGATGAAACCGATAGAATGACACCTGATATTGTACGACTTAAGGGAAATAAGTGGTTTGTTGCAGGAAAGATCGATATTGATGATTTAAATAAAGAACTTGATATTAAAATTCCAGAATCAAGCACATATGATACATTTTCAGGTTTTTTCCTTGAACAGATTGGTCGTATTCCAAAGTCTGGAGAATCCATTATCATCAACAAGTGGACTGCCACTGTTAAAGATATGGATGGAAACAGGATACAAAGCTTTATCATAAAAAAAGAATAATCTTGACATCTTCACAGCCGATCAAACTGCTTCTGCGGTTTTTTATTTTGATCTTACTTTTTAAGCGAAAATGGTAACAAAAAGAGCATGATTGATTCAAACACACAGCTTTATTGTATAATGGGAAACCCGGTCAGACATTCCAAGAGTCCGGCTATTCACAATGCATGGTTTCAACAGCATCATATTAATGCGGTTTACCTGGCCTTTGAAATTAATGAAATTTTAAAGGGTGTCGCAGCATTGAAAACTTTAAACATACAGGGCGCTTCTATTACAATTCCATTTAAAGAATCCATAATGGAGCATCTTGACTGGATTGATGATGAAGCGTTGAACATAGGTGCTGTAAACACTATTAAAATCAAAAATGGAAAACTTCTTGGATATAATACGGACCACAGGGCTGCAATTGCTCCTTTAAAACCCTTTGGCATTAAGGATAAAAAAGTCTGTATCATCGGTGCAGGCGGAGCTGCCCAGGCCGTAGCCTATGGCATTCACAAAGAAAAAGGAAACTTTGTAATTATTAATAGAGATATAATCAGGGGGGAAAAACTGGCTTTAAAGTATAATGCTGATTTTATCCCCATGGCGGAATCAAATAAATTGGATGCCTTTAATGCAGATATTATAATAAATACAACCTCTATTGGGATGGTCCCCAATGTTGAAAATATGGCTTTTCCTTCTCAATGTATAGAATCGCATATGATTGTTATGGATATTGTTTATAATCCTTTGAAAACAAAATTGTTGAACCTTGCACACAACAAGGGATGTACAACCATTGACGGCCTGTCCATGTTTATGCATCAGGCAGTTGCTCAGTTTAAATTATGGACAGGCTTAACACCGGATATTGACCTTGTGCGACGGACAATGATCAACGGAGAAAACTAATTGAAACAGATTACCCAAAAAAATATTAAAAATCAGGCTGTTGTGATTCCAGGTTCAAAAAGTATTTCACATCGCATGATGATTTGTGCATCTTTATCAAATGGAACATCAAACATTAAAAATCTTCTGCAAAGCGATGATATAAAACACACCATTGATGCTCTAAAGCAAATGGGGGCAGACATTGACCAGGTTAAAGGAACTCATTACAGGGTTGCAGGTTTTGGTGGCAATCCCAAACCCTGTAATAAAGATATCTATCTTGGCAATTCAGGCACCTCAATGCGTCTTCTTGCAGGCGTTGCAGCCTTAGGAAACACCGGCTACACTCTCACAGGAGATCAGCGAATGTGTGAACGCCCAATAGTGGAGTTGCTTGATGCATTAACCGGTTTGAAAATTTGTGCAAAGTCAGAAAACAAAAAGGGTACACCACCGGTTTATATCCAGGGAGGCAATAGGGCAGGCGGGTCAGTAAAAATTGATTGTTCCAAAAGCAGCCAGTTCTTATCATCTATTTTAATGATAGGTGCATTGATGAAAAACGGGCTGGATATATTTCTTGATAGTCCGCCTGTGTCGTCACCCTATGTTGATTTGACCATAGATATTATGAAAAAATTTACCATAAAAGCCCATCAAATTTCTAATATGCACTATCAGGTTCCAGGACAGCAGTCTTATCTTCAAGGAAATTTTTTTGTTGAACCGGATCTTTCCAATGCAGGATATTTCTGGGCCATTGGTGCGGTAACAGGTAAAATGATTTTTGTTAAAAATATCAATAAAAATTCTCTTCAAGGAGATTTAAAACAAATTAAAATATTAGAACAGATGGGGTGTATCTTAAAAATTGAAGACACACAAATCGGTGTATGCGGAGGACCTCTTAAGGCAGTTGATGTGGACATGTCTGATACACCGGATGCTGTTCCCGCTATTGCTGTTGTTGCAAGCTTTGCAAAAGGAAAAACCAGAATAACCAATATTAAACATTTGCGCCAAAAAGAGTGTGACCGAATCGATGCTGTCTCGTCTCAACTTATGAAAATGGGTATAATTGTTAAACAGGGAGAGGATTTTTTAGAAATCACAGGTGGAAATCCAAAGGGAGCAAGAATAGAAACATTTAATGATCACAGAATCGCCATGGCATTTTCCATACCGGGTCTTATCATCCCTGGAATTGAAATTGAAAATGAAACATGTGTTGAAAAATCTTTTCCAAATTACTGGGATATATTTGATTCATTACTAACGTGATCCATATAATTTTTTTGTAACTATTCAGCTCTTATGTTTGAAACCGCCCTATCCCATGGATATTTTCCGGTGGTATTTGTTTCGATGCTAAACGCTTAACCTCCTGCAAATATCCATCAGACAGGGCTTTGAGATAACAACTTTTAACGAGCTAAACAATTTCATTTTTAATATGAAGATATTTCTTATTGGCTATAGATGTACGGGAAAGACGACTCTGGGAAAAATTCTTGCCCATCGTCTTAATTTTGATTTCATTGATACAGATCTTCTTATTGAACAAAGTCTTGGATTGACTATTAGAAAAATTATTGAAAAACAGGGATGGGAAAAATTTCGACAAATAGAAAAAAAAACGCTTTTGAATACAAAAAAAAGTAATAATACTATAATTGCCACAGGAGGTGGTATTATTATAGATCAAGATAATCAGCTATTTATTAAAAAAAATGGGTTATGCGTCTGGCTTGATGCAGATATAAAAACAATTATGACCAGATTAAATACTGATAATAAAACAAAGACCATACGTCCGGCGCTTACTAATAAGGATTTATTTGAAGAAACAAATGAAATTGTAAAAAAAAGAAACCCTTTATATAAAAAGATTGCTCATATAAAAATTGATACCAGTTTTAATACCCCCGAAGAAATTGTTAATATCATTGACAGGAGATTAAAAGATGTCCGGCTCTAGTTTTGGTAAAGCATTTAATATAACGACCTTTGGAGAATCACACGGCAAGGCAATAGGTGTTATTATTCAAGGATGTCCTCCCGGCCTTATGATTGATGCGAATATCATACAAAAAGCCCTTGATAAAAGAAAACCAGGTTCTGGAATATCAAGTACAAATCGAAAGGAGCCAGATAATCCCATTATACTGTCAGGTACATTTAAAGGGCAAACCACTGGAACACCCATTATGATTCTGATAGAAAACAAAGATGCAAAATCAAAATCTTATAATTCGATTGCCTCTCTTTTCAGGCCAGGCCATGGTGATTTTACTTATCAAAAAAAATACGGCATCAGAGATTACAGGGGAGGCGGAAGAGCCTCTGCAAGGGAGACAGCCGCAAGGGTGGCAGCAGGTGCTGTTGCACTATTGATACTTGATAAGCAGAACATCAAAATAAATAGCTATACACTCGAAATTGGCGGTATCCGGGCTCACAAGATTGACGATATATCTGAAAAGGAAAAAAACGATCTGCAATGTCCTGATTTGGATGCAGCTCAAAAAATGGAAAAGAAAATCAATGATATTAAAAACAAAGGTGACTCTTTGGGTGGAATTGTTGAAATTACAGCATCCAATGTCCCCCCGGGTCTAGGAGAGCCTGTTTTTGACAAGCTGGATGCTGATATTGCCAAAGCCTTGATGAGTATAGGAGCTGTCAAGGCTGTTGAAATAGGTGCAGGAATTGGTGCTCCAAAAATGACAGGCTTTGAGAACAATGACCAGATTTTTTCAAATGGATTTCAAACAAATCATTCCGGAGGTATTTTGGCAGGGATCTCAAATGGAGATGACATAATTGCAAGGGTTCATGTCAAGCCGATACCTTCAATATTAAAACCTCAGCAGACAATCGATGAGAAGGGCATTCCAAGTGAAATTTCAACAAAAGGCCGTCATGATATTACTGCCATTCCAAGAATTAATAAGGTCTGCGAGGCCATGCTGGCAATTGTACTCGCAGACCATTTTTTACGTCAAAAAAGCTTAGGGTAACATTTTTACTTTTTTACAATATCAGATTCAAGTTTATCAGCAATTTCAATTGCCGCGTTTAAAGCATCATTAATTATAAATAATTGAATTTTTAAAGTTTTTAATGAAGCAGGGGTCGCAGAAATCTTTTCTGTGCTGGAAAGAAGCTCTGCAAGTGTTTTGGATTTTTTTGCAAATTCAGTTAACTTTTCACTGAAATTTACAATTTCGCCAGCCCAATTATCCCTTTCTTCTTTTGAAATCTCGACATTTGCATTACCGGTTCCATTAATGAGATGATCAATCTGATACTGTTCAGGGTTTGCAATTATTTCATACATATGATTTTCCTTTCAAAACTTATTCACATCAACTTTAAGTATTATGTTTTAAGAATATTTGATCCCTTTGTTTAAGTCAAGCTTTGCACAACCAAAACATTACAGGTTCACTGTAGTAATAGGGGGTTTAAGCGTCTATAGATCATCAAATTTTCATTTCCCTGTACTGACACTTAATATTAGGATCAAAAAGCAAATTACTTGAACAAAATTACTTGTCTTTTGGCCCATCTGCTGTGTTGCACCAAAGGCCTAATACGTATAAGTATTAAACCCTTTGATGCGCCTTGCATATGAACCAAAATCCTTTGCAATTTTTGTTCAATTTATTATGTTTTCGATCTTTAGCAAAAAAATGAAAATACTAATTTTTAAATTGAACAGGTATTCATCATCAACCCTGATTTAAAAAATACTGAACTAAATCCCCTTTAGTGTACAATATTTTCAATACAGAAAGGTAATAGGTATATTCAGCATCTGAAATTCTTCTTTGAGCTGTTACCAAAAGCGTATTTGCATCCATAATATCAATGCTGTCAGCCATACCATATTTAAACTGCATTTGGACCGCGTTGAAATTTTCCTGGGCTGATTTCAGTTCATCCTGTAAATTTAATAAAGTACTTTTTGCAGTTTCGTGATCCAGAAAAGAAATTTTTGCATCCAGGATGATTGCTTTTTTTTGAAGCCTTAATACATTTGCAGCTTTTCTCTGGTTTGCAATTGCCTGTTTGATCTGGGCTCTTCTTAACCCACCGTCATACAATGTAAAAACAAGCTCCCCGGTGAAATATAGATCTTCAGTGTCATATTCCACATCTCTGGGTCTGAATTCATAACTGACATCGGTTTCTTTGTAACCAGCTTCAAGAGAAAGGGTTGGCCAATAATCACTTTTTTCAAACCTTACCGTTTTCCTTGCAATGTCGAGATTCTTTTTTGCTTCCTTTATTTCAGTTCTGTTTTTTAAAGCATAGCTTTGAATATCTTCCAGACTGGATTGATATTGTTCAATATTTTCAATATTTCCTTTTTCAAGATTATAATCTTCCTCAATCTCCACAAGGTTACGTAAAGCCGCCTTGTTTTGCAGTACACCATTTTCAGCTTTCACCCTTTCCGTCAAAGATCTGGATAGTTCTGCTTCAGCCCTGAATAAATCTGTCTTGGTTACATTACCAACACTTAATTTTTCTTTGACTGCATCCCTGTGTGTGGTAAGTCTTTTGACATCTGATTGGGCAATTTCAAGATACCTTTGTGCGCTCAAAATATTATAATAGGTTTGGGATACCTGTAACAAATACTCGGAACGAATACTTTCAAGGGAAAATCTTTTGCCTTCAATGCTTTTTTTTGTAACATCCAAGGCAATCAACTCTTTTCCATTAAGTGAAAATGATTGTGTCAGCTTAACTCCCAAGGTTAATGTGTCCGGAGTTGTCATAGCATCATTCTTATACTCGCTCATGCTTCCGAAACTTGTGGCGCGGGGGATTAAGACAGACAATGCACGGGCTTTTTCCTGTTCTGCAATATATAAATCATCTTCAGCAATTTTAATGTTCTCAGCATGGATATTTGCAAGCTTTACCAATTCATGAAGAGAATAAGTTGTTTGACAATAGGCAGGAATCTGGGTGAAAATAAGACTGAAAATAACAAAAAATAATTGAATTTGCATTTTATTCATTTGGGTACCTCATTTAGTGAAAATCAAAATATAGTCCACAATATTATCACTTTGCAATCAACGTCAAGTTTACAAATTTTTATAATAAAAATAATTATAAAATACTGCTAATTATTGACAAATATTTGGCAACCTGTTTTGTAATGAGAAGCGGATAATAAAAATCAGATAATATAAACAAATTTGAACAAAAACATAATATATTCGTCAATAATAAATAGAAAAGGAATGTTTTGAATTTTTTCCCTAATTTGAAAAGATTTTCTGACTTGAAAGATGTTTCTGACGAAGAACTTGTTGCAGGTTTCAAAAAGGGTAAAAAAAAATATTACGAGGAACTTTATAAAAAATATTATAAACTCATTTATGGAAAAGCTTACAAGAATTTTAGGAATGAAGAAGATGCCAAGGAAATTACTAATAAAACATTTTTTAAGGCTTCAAAAGGCATAAAAGACTTTAGAGGGGATGCGTCTTTTAAGACCTGGCTCTTCCAAATATTACGTAATTTAACTAAGGACAAATGGAAGTCACAGTATAATAGAAATAAAAAAAAGACTATATTCCTGGATGACATGAATGATGAAGAACAAAAAAATGGCTGTGGCCAACTACCCAGACTGCAGATCGAAGATACCAAAGATTTTCTACACCAAATTTGTTCAGACGAGGGAAAAGTGATTTTAAAAAAGGTAATATCAGGTTTAAATGATACACATAGAGAAGTGATAGAATTATTCTTCTCGGGGCTGACATATAAAGAAATTTCAGAAAAAATGAATATACCATTTGGTACAGTGCAATCAAGGATAAGCAATGCACGAAAAAAAGTGATTACAACCGTGCAATCTTATTATCAGGACAAAAAGGAGATACAAAAATGAGTACAAATTGTGAAAAATATGAATCCTTATTTGATGTGTTTATCGATAATGAGATTGACGAAAATCATTCCATAGATTTGAAAAAACATTTAGACAAATGTACTGATTGCAGACAAAAACTTGAGCTACTGCGAGTAACAAACGAAATGATGAAGGAAGCATTTGAAGAGGATGAGTCTTCGTTGGACGTCGATCAGGCCTGGAGAAATTTTGATTCAAAGATGGATTGGGGGCCTACATATTGGGAGAGAATAAAAAATAAATTTTTCAAGCCGATAGTCTGGGTACCTGCCCTTTGTACCGCAGCAATTGCGATATTTGTAGTTACAATCTTACCAATTCAAACAGGAACAAAACAAATGATGATCAGCAGCGTTGAGGAAGTATCCAGTACAAGTGGCTCAACCATGGTGCTTAAAACCGCACAAAGCAAAATCCCTCTGATCATGTTTTTTCCTGACAATGAAAAGGAGGCTGGATAATGACAATGAAAAAAAATTCTATTTTATGCATATTTATGCTTTTGATAATATTTCAGGTGTGTCCTGAAAATGTCCTTGCCTTTTCATCAATGAACGTTAAAGTTGAAATAATCAAAGCCACAAAAAAATCAAACATAATTGACCCTCAACTAAAAGACCTAGCTAATGAAATTGCCCCGGTCCTTAATTATACCGGTTTTAAGCTTGCCAAGAAAAGTGAACAGAAACTAACTTTCGGCCAAACTTCAGAAATTCTACTTTCATCCAAAAGAATTCTTAAGCTTACTTTTAAAGGGTTTGAGGAAAACCAGGGAAGACTGCTTGTTGAAATTATGGAAAAAAAGAAAAAAGTCTTTCATACTATTTTACTTCTTGTTGACAAAGGATTTGTTTTAATAGGCGGCCCTCTTTATGAAGATGGTGTTTTGCTTCTACGTGTTGGCGCTGAATTTGATTAGGGTGGGGGAAGTATGCTATGAAGATGGAAAACTATTTTGGGAACACACAGTATTCCCTTGGCCTAATTATTTATTGCCAATGATCTATAATACAGCTTGCAGCTATTAATGCAAAAAAGATAGCTCCTTTGAGTATCAGCGCGTATCGTTCTGATTGAAATCTTGAGAACTCTTGCTTTTTTTGAATGCCATCAGTGCATTATTCCTTTTTACGCTTGCTTTCTCATGGGGTTGCGAAACCCCTCCCATGAGTATAAGGCACAAGTTGTTTGCCCCTTCTGTTAACGCTTCAATCAAGATCTGTCCGGATTCATTATCATTCTGAGATTTCAGGTAGGCAGATCCGTTTGCTGTTTTGACTTCTCGGGATTGGGTATTCTTTGCAGTAATAAGAACATCCACTTCATAATGATATATGTATTTGGGGATGTCTTTTGTAAAAGAGCTTATGGCTTTGCCGAATAAGGCAGTAGCCATTTGGGCGCCTGCTAATTCTGGATTGTCTTCACGTTCTATTTTGTTTTTTGTGATAATGGTTGTAACCGTGATATCACCTTTTTGCGGAGGCCAATTTTCCACAATAGCATCCGGCATATTGCCCAAAGGCGCGCCTATAATACCGACAGCCCCAGGGATCTCAGATCCCTTGTATTTAACTGGCTTTATCCTAAAAATCATGTGGTCTGTTTTTTCTTCAAGCGGTTCATTTTGAAATGTATGTGTCTTAATTTGTTTTAATGGTTTTGAATCCAGGGTAATTTTAGGACGTACTATGGGTTCGTTCCCATGACTAGCAAGGATAAAGTTATTATTTCCCTTGATTGTAGCCACTTGTTCCCGGTTGTAATGGCGACGTGCTAAATATGTCATTTCGTCATCCAGCAATTTCTTCATTTCCAGAAGTGTTATCTCGTTGTCTCCATTGCCACCAAATTCTTTTTCATCAGCTTTCCCATAAAGACCTTGTAATAAAATTTCTGTAAAAAGGCCGTGTCTGGATTTGGAGTCCCAGCTAGCCAGCTGACCCCCGCTGGCTGCTGTAATGATATTGAGGTGATCAATATTTTTGGGTTCGTATGGGATGACTGAGATAGAAGATGCAGATTGAGTCAGAATCCCATTTGGAGAGTCACCAGAAAAACATGCATCCAGGCAAACAAGAGTAGATTTGGCTTCCATTTTTCCAAGATTGTCATAAAGTTGCTGTAATGGATAACCATTGAGTTCAACCGTGTCAGGACTGGCATCACAGGGAAGAAGATAACTTCTTCGGTCTTTAAGCCCGGGTACCCCGTGGCCGGAATAAAAAATAAAAACATCGGATTTCCCAGGGCGAATATATTGGTTGAGTTTTCCCTTATAATTGTCCTTTGACCCGAAAACTCCTCGCATTTGTCCCTCAGAAGCATCCAGCAAATAAATGATATTACCTTGCTTGTATCCAAGTTCATCAATTACAAATCGTTTCATTGCTGCTGCATCACGATGGGCAAAGTCAACCTGTGGGATCTGATTCTGGTAGTTTTTGTTGCCAATGATCACAGCCACTCCATCACTGTTCTGTTGGGTAGCTGCCGGTCCGGCAAGGGTTAAAAAAAAGACGATTCCCGCTATAAGATTTGTTATCAAAGAAATTTTCATTTTATTCTCCCTATTTGATACAAATTCTGAATTGAGATAATTGAAAATTAAGCGATATCACATCTATATTTTAAAAAATAACTATTTGCAACAATTTCTTTTACTCCGACATAAAAGCAAGTGAAGTAACAGTATTTTACATTTTTTTCTCCTCTTTGTTTCGGGATAGACACTACCACTTTATCATTTGAATATTAAGTAAAATTAAATTACGATTTGAGTTTCTATTTCACCATTTTTAAATCCCTTTGTGTTTTTTATTTATTACACATGTGAATAAAAATATGTCAATTTTTAAAAAAAGATTAAAAGTATAGTTCGTAGGTTGCAATATGGAAAGGGTCAAGTAAACCAATAAGTATATAATTTCTGTTTCTTGTTAATAGCACGTGGCGACCACCAAATAGCGTATCGGATAATTCGATTATTTGATTGAAAACACCATAAACCTTCCTTTAATTATTACAGTATAAAGATCTTTGAAGCTTGCATGCTTAAACATTATTGACAGGACAGCTCTTTTCAAATCTGTGCTTTTGCCTTTATATTTTACCATCATTTCTGTTATACCACCTCCTGAGCTTCGTTCTGATAGTGACACGACCCCTGGAATGGATTCCATGTTTTGCTGGAATAAGATGATCAATCGGTCTGCCTTTGGAGGTGTTTTAAGCGTTATTATGTAGGGCAAGCCATTTGCAGTGTAATTGTCCCACCAGGACACAATTGAGGGGATTAGTTTTTCTGCACAGCTTTGTGCTGCACTGTTTGCTGCTTTTGTAAAGGCAAGCTCAGGGGTTTTCCCCAACCCTGACAAAGTTTTATTATCTGCTGTAAGAATCTGGGCAGTAGTAGTAACTATTGCTCTGGTTGTCATGGTGGCAGTTGCAGTTTCCATCATTCCATCAAACTCTGATGCTCCAGTATCAACCGAGTATAAAATAACGATTTCAGCTTGATGTTGAAGACCAATTTTTGCTGCAATATTGTTTATTGTATCAACTTTAAGAAGGTCTTTGGCTTCATTGTGGAGTTGTTTTGATTTTGCAGGGTCCACTAACTCAAAATGTCTATCTGTAAACTGCTGTACCAGTATGGCTTCAGCAGCCTCTGCCAAAGAGATCATGCCCTTGTCAGGAAAAGGAAGGATCATTATTCTAGGGTAATCAACCATTTGGTGGATCAGGCCTAAGTGGGTAAGTGTATTTCTTAGCGTCTCAGTTTTTGTGACGGCACGTATTGTAACTCTGTATATGCCGGATTTATCTTCCCCTTCTTTTATAATGGTATAATTTTTTATATAGCCTGTAGAATGTGTATAAATTTTTTCCATGAGGTCATCATTCTTAAGGATCGTTTCGGCATCCATGAGCATGCCAATGCCCTGTTCGAGTGCCTGGCGGAGTGCATCATTTTTTGCATTTTCTTTAGCGCCAACTATATTATCTCCTTGTATCAATGCAACCCCTTCTGCAATCGTAACAATTTCAGTGTCGGCATAGGAGGCTGAAACAAAAATTGTTACAAATGCCATGCATAGAATCATGATTTTATGAAACATGTCTCTTATTCTTTTCATTGGTTTTTCCTTAAATTTTTCTATAATGCTACAGGTTTTTATTCGATCACATTAATAATACAGGTGGATGCCGCAGTTAATTTTACATTGCTCATGGCATGACCAGCCGCCACAGTTGTGATATCTCGTGTTTGTCCACGGGTTATTGTTTTATATTCAACATCTCTAAAATTTGTATCAAAAATATTCAGGGGCCTGGTACTGGCAATAGCATAGACACGATCTATTCCAGCGGGTGGATCGACCCTGAATGCAAACATGTCAGAGCTTTCATCCGGGATTTTATAGGTTTTTCCTGCATCAATTCTTGAGTTTTGATGATATTTATTTGGAAAAAGCAGGGTGATATTCCCACTGGTACCAATATCAACGATATTTAAATAGCAGTCTTTTTCAGAGTTGAAAAAAAATGAAATTGTATCTCCGGGTTTAAACACTTTCTTATTTGTCCAGAGCTTAACATTGAAATCCTGTTTGTCTTTCATTTGTTGTACTTTTTGAAAAAGGGTATCATTGAAATTGTAGATTGGATCTGTTGTCAGAAGATTAAACTGAAAGATTTCATTTATTGCCGGATTAAATATCTGAGAAATACCTTTATAGCCTTTTTTATCAGAATTGATGAGGAGGGAATGATTCCCTGCTGTGATATTATCGATTTTTGCAAAACCATGTTCATTAAGGATAATTTTTTTCCCGTCAATCACAAGGGTTGCATCAGGAGGGACAATCGTAAAGGAGATATCATATTTTTTTTCTTTAAGACTGAATGCAAAAGTTTCCATGGGGGATTTGATTAAAATATTTTTTCTGATAGCTTGATACCCGGAAGAGGGTTGAATAACGATGGAACAATTACCATACGGCACTCCTTTTATAACAGCAGCCCCATTCTTTAATGGATGGTGCCTCCCATCAGCCATGACAGTCCCCTGTATTGCCGGGCTTACACTGACAGTCAAAGTTGATGTCTGCTTTTTTTCCACAAGTGTTATGGCTGTGGCGGTCTTTGATATGTTAACATCCCCCATGGCCAGGATTTTTGTTGTTTCAATGTTAACAATTTTTGCCTTGACATAATAGTAGGATCTAAGATCTCGAATTGTTCCGATTAGCATATCCTGAAGTCCCATGGATTTTCCATACGTCGAAACCGTGCTCTGGTCAAAGTAGGGTACGTCTTTTTCTGAAATGATGGTTGAAAGCAGCTGCTTGAATTGTTTTCTTTCTACATACTCACTAAAATTATTTGATTGAAAAAGTTGTACGCTCAAGTCGTCTGCTATCTGTTCGCCAAGCCCTGTGATTCCGCTACCCGGACCTATTAGGTCTGCTACAGCAAATCTGCCCAGCTGTTTACCTTTAAGGGATACATTCAATTTTTCAGCCAAAAGCTGAGTTGCAGTGTGAAGGCTCATGGTTTTTATATCAGAAGGTGCTTTTACTGCTTTTTCTGTTGCAGCTACACATCCTGTCAAAAGCAAGAATGAAATTAAGCCGAGTATAACAAGCAATTTTCTGAACATAATCAATCTCCATTTAAAATTTGATGTGATTAAATATTTTACAAAAAAGCATCTGTACTCATTTTTTTTACTGCTGATATCTAAAAAGACGAGATATCTTAAAATTTGTTCATTTTTGGATTGTATAGTTTTCTTATCATAAATTTAAGAAAAGTAAATTCTTTTGAACAATTATTCTAATCCTTCGTCTAAATATTTAAAGAGCGAAATTCTTGATTTGGATTTTTAACTAAAAAAAGGGAGGAATCATGAAACCGACTAAAAGCGTATTTATCATCACACTGGTATTAATAACTGGTTTTTTTTCAAATCTATATGCCTCACAGGGTGTTGCAGTCCAGAGAATCATTAATAATACAAGGTCTGAACTTGGACAACTGGCGACGTCTGAAAAAGCAAGCGAGATTGCCCGGCTCATGAAAAAGTTTGATGTGCAGTATGAAACCTGGAACGCAGCCTGTGGGGGGGCGGATTTTAATCCCCAAAAACCCAGTGACGCATGTAAAGAAATGGCATCTCAGATGAGAGAGACCGGCATCAAACTCTACTCAGAGCTGGCGGGTTATCTTCCCGGGGTTGCAGCAAGGTACGAACAGGGGGAACAGTCAGCAGCCCAGATTGTTTCATCCCGGGCATTTAAACATAGTCCTTCTGAGCTTTATTCAGAAACAATGAATGGTACTTCAGATGCACCCAGGCTTGATGTTGGCGGGCAATCAAATGATGACAGTCCATTTAACCTGGAATTGGATGATTTTCCTGATCCGACAGATGAAATGTTTGTTGTATTGGAAAAACTCATCCCGGATTTTGGAAAAGAAGCCCCGGAAATTGTCAGAGCAGGGAATATTCAGATTTCCATGTCCAAAAAAGCTAAAAAAGCACGATTTCTTTCAAAAATGTTTGCCAAAGCAAAATTCATCCTGGAATCACAGCGTGAATATGGCCAGATTATTTTCAATGCAACAAAGGCTGTCAGTGCAATGCCCCAGGTGCTGGGTATCCAGTATACCGGAACAAAACTTTCATCAAAACCAAATTTAAAAGTTCTGGAATACTATAAAAAAACAACAGGGACTGAAGATAAAAATAATGGCAAAAAGAAAGTGTCTGGCGGTTTTGCACCGAGATCTTAATGACTTAAAAAACAATAATTAACGGAGGATATTATGAATTTTAAAAAATACAGCAGGTTCATTGTCGTATTAGCAATTTTGACCGTCTTTACAACGGGTTGTGTTACAACAGAACCCCAGGTGAAGATCATGAAAATGGAAACTCCAGCAGCTTCCCTGACCCGGATTGATCAAATTGATTCATTTAAAACAGCAACAGCCTCAAGGCAGGCTCTGGAAGTCATCAATAATAATCCCTATTCACAACAATTTTTTGAAAACGTATTTGAAAAACTTGTTACACAGTGCAAAAACAGCGCTTCTCCTCAAAATGCAGACCTGATTTGGGATTCTTTTGTAACCCCCCTCCGGGAAACAGGCAAAGTTCCACCGGATCTGGTTAAAAACAGGTGGAATTGTTATTTTTCAAACCAGTTTGTCAGCCTGCCGTCCACTGAAAAAGTAAATCAATGCTGTTATCAGCTATCCTCGATTAAGCGTAACCTTGAAAAAGAATTCATGCTGAAACAATTGGGTTTTGAAGCTTGCCGACAGGGCAGCCCTGAAACTCATTTTTTGAACGCCATGTATGTATACAACACAATTTGGGCAGCCTGCAACGGCACAAACTAATGCAATCGGGTGAGGGATATGAAATTTATCATTGCCATCATACTTTCAATAGTTATCAGCGTGTTCGTCCTTGGAACATTAATAGTATCCGGGATCGTAAGTGTTGGAAAATCCGAAAATAACACCGGACTGACCATTACATTACCGATCCCGGGAAAGGATAGCAATATTGTTAAGGATAGCAATATTGTTGATGAAAATACGGATGTTAATACAAACCATGAAGCAGACAACGCTTTGACAGGTACCAGTCCTCTTAATATGCTGGCGCTTCAGTTTTTTGAAAATCTTAAAGTTAATGAAAGCGAAGACATAGAAGCATTGTTCACCCGGTTTTTACTCCAAGAGCACAATGCTGATGAAAAAACCGTGGATTTAATGATTCGAAAATGTTTTTGGAAAAACTTTCATACCCTGCAGTTACCTTTGAACAATTTTAAAAGCGTGAAGTTTTTTGAAACTGAATATTTGATGGAAAAGAAACTTAAAACCGCAGGGTTTATTGCCATGGGCCTTACTCTTAATGAGAATGAACTGATCAAAACAGACAGCCAGTTTAAACTCTTACTAGGGAAAATGTCCCAAACCATCAAAGAAAGAAAAATATTATGAGATATTCTATTATTATAATCTCACTTTCATTTTGCTGGAGTCTGATACTTCTCGGGCTCGGGGTCGCTTTAAATTGGGTTACAATATCTCCGGAATATGATGTGCTGTTCAATATGGGTTCATTATTTTTCAGGCACCTTCGGTCTTCCATTATCCCGTTTTCCATACTTCTTATTCTTTATATGGTATTCATTCTTAAAATGCGCATAAAAATCAGCGCTCCAGATGCAAAACTTTCAGAAGTGACATTCCTTGACAGATTATTGAACGTAATCATCTCAGCATTTTTTGGTGTAGGCATTATCTGGACAGCTATAGGGATGGAGACGGCGTTGATGCACGCCCTTGACGGGATGACGAACCCTGAAGGTTTAAGTTCAAATGTATCTGCCCTGGGCCTTCTTGATAAACTTGTCAATGGAGGCCTGCTGCTGGCCTTAAGCACAACTGTATTTGGTGGTGCCTGTGGATATCTGCTGAGGATATTTAAAATAATCTATATCGGCAGAAAATGGGATCAAATGCTGCTCGAAGAGGGGACCCAAAATGAAGCGGTTTAATTTCCTTTTTGAAGATCATTTAAACAATGACCAGTCACTGGAAGTCGATGTTATGAGATTTGTCGCAATTATAGGAATTATCTTCTGGATTATATTTGCAATGATAAAAAGTATCCCTTTTACCCATGATCCCCAAAAAACAATTGAAACAATCCAGGATTTGGTCTCAATTATTGAGCCCCTTACTGAAAATATCTCAGCGCCTGAATCGGTTCAGGAAGACAGACCACAGATTTTAGTAAATGAACCTTTAAAAGGGCTTCATTTCCAGTTTCAGAGCCTGGAGGATTTAATTACCATGCTTAACAATAATAAGGTAAAAATATATTGCCGGGCTGTCAATAAAGGGTTTGATCTCATTTTTGAAGGATATTTGTCAGGGGATGTTTTAGAATTTAAAAGCGCTACAGATATTCCAAAGAAAATGTGGGAACTGAAAAACGGAGCGGATCGTGAATATTTTATCAGGGAATTGGGCCGAACCATATCGGATGTCAAATCATTTAATAGGTTGCAGGTGATGGTTTTGTTTTCCGACAGCCGCATTGATTCAAAGGTTGAAACAATGCTTTCCGAACTGAATCAGGAAAAAAAGAATGGCATTCTTTCAGTGTCATCCAGTGGTCAGATAAAATTTCATGAATTTAAATAAAACAAAAACCAATAAATAAATAAAAATTTGGAGGGATATGATGAAACAGATTAGTTCAATATTATTATTGTCGGGTTTGATCCTGAGCTTATTTATATGCCAGGCGGTTCATGCAGCGATCATGCCTGATCCCGTTATAAAAAGTGATCTGATATCAATATTTAAAACGCCTGTTGAAGTTAAAGGATATCCCTATCAGGATCTTTTAGCAGATGCATCAAGAAAGTATAACCTTTCATTACCCTATATTCTGGCAGTGGTCAGGGGAGAGTCCTTTTTTGATTCCAATGCTATAAGTTCAAAGGGTGCCATCGGACTCATGCAGGTAATGCCGTCAACAGCATCAATCTATGGAATCAGCAAACAAGAATTATATGTTCCTAAAAAAAATATAGATGCTGGAGTTCATTACCTTGCAGATCTATATACAAAACTGGAAGACCCGTACCTTGCTCTGGCAGCATACTACTGCGGACCAGGAGGTGTTGACAAAAAAACCTTTACACTCAGAAAAGATTGCAATGAATATGTCCATTACATTTACAGGCATCTTAAAAAAATTATGGCCAAAACAAAACCCCATGAAAAGACAACAGATTCGCAGACTTTTGTTGAACAGGTAGATACCATAAAGCACTTTGAATTGACAAGTTTTGATAATTTTCTTGATGCAACTCAATTCTTAAATTTTATTTCAACAAAACTGCCTGAAATCGAGTTTGATATTTTTCGTAATAAAGCCTTGTTAGCCGATCATGAACGGTTTCAATATCAGATTTTGTCCCGGGTTGATGGATCTTTAACCAGGGAAAACATCTGCAATCTTGTAGCAGAAAAAAGCGGTTTTTTATTCTGTGATCAATAACTTTTAACAAAGGAGTGTCTGGAAATGGTTGCAATAATATTTCAATTCATTATTTTCCTGACCGCATTAATGTCATTGTTCGGTTGTGCAGGGATATCAGCAAATGCAGGGCCATATCCTGAAATAAGTTTCCAGCACAGGGTCCAGGAAAAATTTAATTTTAATATCCGATCTGAAACAGTTCGCAAAGAACTTAAAATGATCCGCACCAAAAACCTCACCCCAGGCAATGCTCTTGAAATCAAAATACTTCAAAAAATTGCCCTGGTTTCAAAAAAAGAAGACCTCAGGACAGTGTTTGACACTCTGTGGGAAAATGAAAAAAATTTCCAATCTATACTGAGCCATCCAAATAAAACTGATAAATTTATTCCCTCTCTTGCACTGATATACTATCTTTTATCATCATCCACCGGGATATCCTGGCAAGAGGAAACCAGTGAAAAATTATACCATGATGTTTTTGAAAAACTTGAATCACATAAACTTTCAGGATATGCTCTCCATTTTTATACACTTGCACTCTTAAATAACGGAAAATATAAAGCTGCCCTTCCATGGCTTGAAAGATTAAAGAAGAATACTTCTATCCAAATTTTTATTGAGGATCTGCAAAAAGCGTTTATCATGTCGGAGAATGGCAGGGATTTTGAAACAGCTGTGCAATTGTTGTCTATGATTTGCACAAGTAAAACACAGAATGATATAAAAATTGACGAATCCAGAATAGATTTTGCCGTAATTTCAATGATTAAGAAAGGATACATTAGCACACTTAAAAACAAACTTGCCCCGATCCTGAATGAGTTTCCTGAACTGAAAAAGTTATCATTTGCTAAAAGAATCACTGAATATACAATGATTCAAAATAGTTCAAAAAGATCCTCAGGGCCGATTGTCTGGGTAAAAGTTCAGGTGATAAAAGCTGATAATAAAACAAATTACATTGATCCGGAACTGGCAATCGCCTACAGCGAACTTCAAAAAACGTTAAATTATTCCAGTTTTAAGCTTTTAGACAGCAAAGTGTTTCGTCTTACGGCCGGCGATGAAGCGAAACTAAACATTTCATCAAAAATAAATGCCGAACTGATAGCCTTAAAGGTAAATGATACCATCTCCAGGCTGAAAATAATCATCTCCCAAAAAAGAAAAGAAATTTTCAACACCATAATTGAATCAATTGATGGGGGTGTAACAACTATCGGCGGCCCTCAAACCAGGCAAACCCATATTCTCTTGCGGGTGACAACCTATAATGAGTATTCATTGTAAACTTAAATGAGCTGAATTTTGGCAAAACATGTTACTAAAAACAATTTGGAGGTAACAATGGCCGCTTATTCAAGTATCCAAATTGTAGAAGAAAGGCAAAAATTATCATTTCCAACCAGCAATGGCTCCTCACCGATTACATGGGAGTATGCCGATTATATACACAAACTGGCGGGCCAAGTGGCAGATAAAATAAAAAATAACCTATTGGAATACTAACAGGCATAAGCAGTAGGGCCGATATATTTTGTAATTGTTTTTATTCGCTTGAAATTTATGCTAAGGAGAAAGGACAATAATTAAATCCATATCAAATGAGGTTTAAGTAATGAAAAGTCTGAAATCATTTTTCTTGATCACTGCAGTCATACTATTTTCATTCTCTGGTTTTTTTTTAAGCACAGCCTTCGGGATTTCAGTGACCCCAATATCCCCTTCAGGCAAAAAGGTTACAGGAGACCAATGGCTTTTTGTTATCGGGATTAACACATATATTGAATGGCCCCGGCTGAAAACTGCAGCCAATGATGCCAGATCAGTCAAAAAAGCGCTTCTTTCCAGGTATCATTTTGATAATGAACATTTGATTGAACTATACGACGAAGAGGCAACCCGGGCAAACATTATTGGTAAGCTTCGGTTTCTGGCTCAAAATTTAAAAAAAGACGATTCCCTTTTTTTATTCTATGCAGGCCATGGGTATCTTGATCCCATAACCAAATCAGGCAGCTGGATACCAGTGGAAAGCGGCACAAAAGATGTATCTGCCTGGATCTCTAATAATTATATCAAGGATTACCTCAAATCAGATGCCATTAAGGCCAAACATATTCTTCTTGTCTCTGATTCATGTTTTTCAGGCGATTTCTTTCGTGGTCACAGGGGTAAATTGCCGGAAGTCACAGATGAAGTGATCCGGCGGTCCTATAAATTGACTTCCCGGCAGGCAATAACTTCAGGCGGACTTGAACCGGTTACTGACTCAGGCTTTGCTAATAACAGCGTATTCACACACTTTTTAGTAAAAGCTCTTGAAAACAATCAGTCACCATTTTTAGTTCCCTCACAATTTTTTACAGATATTAAAGCAGGCGTAGCTGAAAATGCTGAACAATTTCCCCAGTTTGGTTCTTTACACAACACAGGCGGCCAGCAGGGCGGAGAGTTTGTTTTCTTTTTAAAACAAAACGCCCGTTTGGACAATTTATCCCGGTTAGAAGCTCAAAAACAAAGTGAATATGAACGACTCAAAAAAATGGAAAGACAAGCAGACACAGCCCAAAAAAAAGAAGCAAAGGAAATTGCACTCCGGGAGCAAGAACTATCCGAACTTGATAAAAAAATAAGTGCCATGAAAAAACGTCTTGGCTCCTCTGAAGTCAAAACAGACGACAGCCTTGATACCATGCTTGCCATGGTAAAACAAAAAGAGGAACAGGCTAAAAGACTTGAACTATTAAGAAAACAAAAAAAAGCTGAACAAATAAAAAGAGAAGCAGAAATTGCACAGCTAAAAATAGAAAGAGAAGAAAAGATAATCATCGCTCTTGAGACGGAAATTAATAAATATAAAGAAATAATTTCTTCAGAATATGGCAAAAGCCTTAAAAAATCAGCATGGCAGGTGTTGATTGCGAAATGCCCTCCCGGCTGGGCAGATGGTGTTGAAGAAGGTGACTGCATGTTGCTGTTAAGAAATCCACTCCAAAGAGATGGAACATGGAAAGACCCTGTAACCGGTATGGAATTTGTGCGGGTGCCAGGGGGGTGTTATCAGATGGGGAGCAATTCAAGCGATAGTTATGCTAATGAAAAGCCGGTTCATGGGGTCTGTCTGGACGGGTTCTGGATGGGGAAATATGAGGTGACCCAGGGGCAGTGGAAAAAAATCATGGGTTCCAATCCTTCAAAGTTTCAATCAGGAGAAGATTTTCCGGTTGAACAAGTATCCTGGAACGATGCCCAACAATATATTTCCAAACTAAAACAACTATCCGGCAACAGCTTTTTTTTGCCCACAGAAGCCCAGTGGGAATATGCCGCCAGAAGCGGGGGCAGGGATCAGATATATGCAGGTGGAAATGATATAGACCGTGTTGCATGGTATAACTCCAACAGCGGAAATAAAACCCATCGGGTCGGAATAAAAGCTCCCAACGGACTTGGCATATATGACATGAGTGGTAATGTCTGGGAATGGTGTGAAGATGTGTATGATAAGAATGCCTATTCAAAACATGATCGCAACAATCCTGTGGTGACATCCGGTGGAATTTCCCGCGTGCTCCGTGGTGGCAGCTGGAACTTCAACCCCGGGAACGTGCGTGCAGCGATCCGGGGCAGGAACTCTGCTGATCACCGAAACAGTAACATGGGGTTCCGCCTCTGTCTTTCCCGGGTCCGGCAATAGAGCAGTAGAAACAGGTCAGTAGAATGGCAGAGCATGAGGACAGCAGAGGCAGCCGGACAGGATGACCCGCACCCTGGAGCGTTGCGGAGCAGCGGAAGGGTCGGGGTATCATGGTCCGGATGCCGGGGACCATTTGAGGCTTTAGGAAAACTTTTACAAACTGAAAAAAGACAAGGGGTGTGACATGAAATCCAAATACAAAAGCCGGGTGGTTTTATTTATCGTCCTTAATTTTTTATTATCTCCATTTATTGGATTGGCAGATGATGACGGGTTCCAAACCACAAGTCAGGAAATGATAAAAGAGCTTACCAGAACTCCTGTAAAATACAGGAGCCTTGTCAATAAAAAGCGGGACATAAAGGTGATCCAGAGAATTGATAATAAAATGGAAGAAATAATCATTGAGGTTGTAGAAAATGTGGATATTCCAAGACTTAAGATTAAAATAGAGTTTGATACCAATTCTTCTGTCTTGAAAAAATCTTCTTATCCCCTTCTTAAAGAGGTAGGAAAGGCTTTGCTTTCACGTGAGCTTAAAAACAGGGATATCATGGTGAACGGGCACACTGACGCTGATGGTACAGAACAATACAATCTGAAACTGAGTTTTGACCGCGCTGATTCTGTCGAAGCATATCTTGTTACAGCTTTTGATATTTCTGAAGACAGACTGCGTATAAGAGGGTATGGGGAACTTGATCCCCTGATGCCGAACACAAGTTCTTACAACAAACAGAAAAATAGAAGGGTAGAGTTTGAGCTCGCAGATTAGCCAAATTCTTGAAAAATCCTGTTCCTATAATTCCGGGCGTGTTCCGGAATGGCCTGCGAATTCCATGTCTCTTTTTTGAATAAAGTTTGGAAAAATTTGACTTTTATTCGATAAAATTTTTATAAGAAAAGATATTGAATACCATTGCCAAATTGGGGAGTGAATAAAATGAACAGAAAAATGATCTTTTTCCTGCTGCTGATCGCGTTTACTTTTTATCAGTCATTGGTCTATGCATCCAATCGCACTGCCCTTGTCATCGGGAACAGTAATTATCAGGCATCTCCCCTTAAAAATCCTGTGAATGATGCAAAAGATATCGCAGCCAAGCTTGAAATACTGGGGTTTGATGTTGTCCTTCGCACGGATGCGGATAAACGAAGTATGGTAGATGGAATAAATCTTTTTGCCAGAAAGCTTGCCCGGTCTGAAGTGGGGATTTTTTATTTTGCCGGTCATGGTATCCAGATCAACAATATTAATTATTTAATCCCTGTTAATTCAAAAGTCGAATCAGCATCCGATGTTGAGTTTGAAGGCATCAATGCCGGAAGAATTCTTGGTAAGATGAAAGAAGCAGGTAACCGGTTAAATATTGTCGTTCTCGATGCCTGTAGGAACAACCCCTTCGCCAGAAGTTTTCGATCCGCCTCCAAAGGGCTTGCCAAGATGGATGCTCCACCCGGTTCTATTATCGCCTATGCAACATCCCCGGGTTTTCTTGCAGAAGACGGCATTGGCAGAAATGGCGTGTATACTGGAGAACTTTTAAAGAATCTTGAAAACCCCGGCCTGGCAGTCCAGGAAGTTTTTAACCAGACAGGGCTGGGGGTAATGAAACAGACCAATGATAAGCAGGTGCCCTGGGTGTCTTCAACACCGGTGCCAAAATATTTCCTGGCCCGGGGAATCACCACTGTAACAACTCCGATTGCTAAAGGCAGCAGCAAGGGAAAGCTGAGCATCATATCCGATCCAGGAGGAGCAGATATATTTATTGACCAGGGCTTTAAAGGCAAAGCCCCTCTGGATATTGACAGCATTGATCCCGGCACCTACAGGGTAAAAGCAAGACTTAAGGGCTATGATGCCATTGAAAAAAAGGTAAAAGTTAACAGCAACAGAAAAGCGGTTGTAACCTTTTATTTTGAGTGGGAAAAAACCAAGGGTAGGCTATATGTCACTACCCAGCCTGCAGACTGCACGATAAAGATACTTGATATCACCCCGAAATATGTGGATGGAATTAAACTTGATGCCGGACAATACCGGATTCAGGTGTCGAAAACCGATTATATCACCAGGATTGAACCCATACGGGTTTCTGGTGGAGAAGGGGTTGATCTTTATGTTGAACTTAAAAAAGATTCAGCCAGGACGGGGCAGAACTGGAAAGACCCTGTAACCGGCATGGAGGTTGTGTGGGTTCCAGAGGGGTGCTACCAGATGGGCAGCAGCTCAGGCGACCCTGATGAAAAACCGGTTCACGAGGTCTGCGTGGAGGGGTTCTGGATGGGCAAATATGAGGTGACCCAAGGGCAGTGGAAGAAAATCATGAGTTCCAATCCTTCAAAGTTTCGATCAGGGGATGATTATCCGGTCGAGACTATATCCTGGAATGATGCCCAACAATATATTTCCAAGCTCAAGCAGCAGTCCGGCAACAGCTTTTCTTTGCCCACAGAAGCCCAGTGGGAATATGCTGCCAGAAGCGGGGGCAGGGATCAGATATATGCAGGTGGAAATGATGTAGACAGTGTTGCATGGTATTACTCCAACAGCGGAAGTAATACCCATCGGGTCGGAACAAAAGACCCCAACGGCCTTGGCATCTATGATATGAGCGGCAATGTCTGGGAGTGGTGTGAAGATGTGTATGATAAAAATGCCTATTCAAGGCATGTTCGCAACAATCCTGTGATAACTTCCGGTGGAAATTCCCGCGTGCACCGTGGTGGCAGCTGGTTCAGCAACCCCAGGTACGTGCGTGCAGCGAACCGGTACTGGAACTCTGCACGCACGTACCTGG
>Ga0233437_1001479_pt1 | contig 42780 bp, 31 predicted proteins | sample SI_122_August201_FD_182714 | JGI IMG/M metagenome (GOLD analysis project Ga0233437, IMG submission 182714) | Seawater microbial communities from Saanich Inlet, British Columbia, Canada - SI_122_August2016_200_MG | ecosystem: Environmental > Aquatic > Marine > Inlet | place: Canada: British... | reverse complement strand
TGCAATCACTTTGAAAATTTCCTCCACTCGAAACGGTTTGGAGATGAACTCGTCGCAGCCGGCTGACCTGATTCTGGTTCTGTCCTCTCCAAGAGCACTGGCGGTCAGGGCGACGACTGGAATAGTTCGCCCCCAGGGAGTCGATTTTATTCGGCTGGTGGCTTCGTAGCCGTCCATAACCGGCATCTGCATATCCATGAAGACCAGGTGCGGCTGCCATTTTTGGCAGAACTCGATCCCTTCCCAACCGTTAACCGCTTCACGTACCATAAAGCCAGTGCTCTCCAGAAAACGTCGTAGCAAAATACGATTTTCAAGCAGGTCCTCAACTATCAGGATACGGTATTCCGGCTGGCCCGGTTCCAAGCCCGTGACATTGGGAAAAGTAATATCACTCCTCTCTTCAACGGCTTCCACTTCTTCAATCGGGATATTGAACCTGAAAACAGAGCCACGACCCGGCTGGCTTTCGGCGCTGATATCACCCCCCATCAGATCGATGTATTGCCAGCTGATGGCCAGACCCAGGCCAGTCCCCGCAGTCGGATCTCCGCTTCTTCCTGCCTGAACAAAGGGCTCGAATACTTTCCTCAGTTCTTCCGCTGTCATACCGATGCCACTGTCTTCAACTTCGAAATGGAGGGCGATTTGTCTCTTATCCCCTTTCCTGGACCTTTTCGGGCTACCTGCCGATGTCCGCAGGATTACATCCCCTTGATCTGTAAACTTGACGGCGTTGCCCAGCAGGTTAATCAGGACCTGTCGCAATTTCCTTTCTTCGGCTCTGATAAAGCGCGGAAGATCTGAAGCACTTTCTTGAATGAAGCGGAGACTCTTGGCGGTCGTACGGCTATGAAACATTTCATTGATCCCCTGCAGAAAGTAGGGCAAATCGAAACTTGTTAAGGACAGGGCAGCTCTTCCCGCTTCGATTTTTGATATTTCCAGCACATCGTTAATGAGCCCCAGAAGATGTTCACCACTTCGGTTGATGATCCTGAGCTCGTCCCGGTGGTTTTCGGGGATGTCGGAAGCGTGCACCATCAATTGACTGAATCCCAGAATTGCGTTGAGCGGCGTTCTCAGTTCGTGACTCATATTAGCCAGGAAGGTGCTTTTACTCCTGTTGGCTATTTCCGCTTCCTCCTTGGCCGCTTCGGCTTCATCCTTGGACTCTATGAGTGATCTTGTCCTTTCCGCCACCTGATTTTCCAGTTGCCGATTGTGGATTCTGATGTCTCTCATTCGCCAGCGAAATACGGCAAAAACCAATCCGAAAGTCAGCATCACCATCATAGCTCTGAACCAGAGAGTCTTCCACCAGGGTGGTATGACGATTAACTTCAGGAAAGTTCCTTCCTCGTTCCAAAGACCATCGTTGTTTGATCCTTTGACTCTGAACACATATTCACCGGGATCTAAATTTGTATAGGTCGCAAAACGACGAGTGCCGTCGGTATATGTCCAGTTATTATCAAATCCCTCCATTTTATAGGCATACCGATTCTTTTCTGGGTGCCTGTAATTCAAGGCCGAGAACTGGATGCTGAATACCGACTGTTTGTGGGAAAGTCTAATTTTATCGACAAAGTTGATGTGTTTTTGTAATGGAGAATTTTCGCCGATAGGCACGGTTTGATTGAACAGTTGAAAGTCGGTCAGGTAAACGGGCGGAATATGCGGATTATCCTTGAGTCTTCCAGAATTAATCGCATTAAGGCCTTTAATACCTCCGAAAAAAAGTTGACCGTCCTTGTTTTTGTATGCCGAATGCAATATAAACATATTACTTTGCAGGCCATCCTTGGCATCGTAATTTCTAAAGGTTTTCCTGTCTGGATCTAACTTCGACAGTCCTTTTTCCGTGGTGATCCACAAATAACCATGGTCGTCCTCCAGAATGGCGAGTGCGCTGCTGCCGATCAAGCCGTTTTTTTGGTGATAATGGGTAAACGTTTCATCGAAAGGGTTGAATAGGTTCAAACCGCCATTGGTGCCAACCCAGGTTCTGTCTGCACTATCTGTATAAATTGCATAGACCGTATTGTTACTCAAACGGTGGGACGCTTTTTTATAATTGGTAAATGTATTCTGTATTGGATCCAATCGAGTCAGCCCATTCCCTTCGAATCCGGCCCATACTATTCCTTTTGGATCGACATAAACGGTCATGACCCAATCACTGATATTTTCATTGCTCCGATAATGCTGGAAATGATTTTTATCCGGATCAAACTTGTTCAGACCTGCACCGTAAGTAGCGATCCATACCGCCCCGAAAGGGTCAATGGCAATATCTGTAATCGCATCGCCAGTCAGGCTATTCTGGATATTGGGTGAATGACGATACACGGTAAAGGTTTTGCTCTCGGGATCAAATCGGTTCAAACCACCCCCTTGAGTACCAATCCATAATCCATTCTTCCCATCAGGGCGAATGGCGGTAACCGTATTGTTACTCAGGCTGTTCGGATCATCAGGATTATGCTGGTATCTTTCAACGATATCGCCTTGCCGGTCCAATTTGTTTAAACCACCTCCCTTGGTGCCGACCCACAGGATGCCGGTCCCATCCTCGAAGATGGCCTGAACCTGATTTTCGCTCAGACTGTTCGGGTCGTTTTCCAGATGTTGATAAAGGTCGAACTGGTAGCTGCCGGGATCGTACTTATTGATGCCGTTTTCAGTGCCAAACCAGAGGGTTTTTGTATGATCTTCATTAATGGACCAGACTGTGTTGTTGCTCAGGCTGTCTTCGTTTTTAGGATTATATTGAAAGCGGGTGAAAACCTGGTTAATTGGATTGAATTTGTTCAGACCGCCGCCGTAAGTACCCACCCAGAACGTCTTATAACTGTCTTCATAAATACAAAGGACTGTATTGTGGCTCAAACTCTGCGGATCTTTTTCATCGTGCAGATAGCGGGTAAAGGCTTCGCTCACCGGGTCGAACCGGTTCAGCCCCCCTTCCGTGCCGATCCACAACATGCCGGCGCCATCCTTGAAAATGTAGTAAACGTAATCGTTGCTCAGGCTATTGGGATCGTTGTCGTCGTGTCTGTAATGGGTGAACGTCCCCCGCACCGGGTCGAACTTGTGAAAACCGGCACCATAAGTTCCGATCCACAAGATTCCATTTTCGCCTTTTTTAATATGTGAAAGTTTATTGGAACTCAGGCTATTGAGATTGTTCGGATCATGCAGATACCGGGTAAAGGTTTCACTTGTCGGATCGAACCTGTTCAGACCTTTTTCAGTAGCAATCCACAACTCATTATTGTCGTCCTCGCAAATTGACCAGACATTGTCATTGCTCAGGCTTCGTGAGTTGTCCTCGTCGTGCTGATACCGAACAAATGTTTCAGTAACCGGATCGAACCGGATCAAACCGCCCCCCCAGGAGCCGATCCATAGTGTTCCGGCATGGTCTTCATATAAATACCAGACGTAATTGTCACTCAGGCTGTTTGGATCGTTCGGGTTATGGGTATAAACCGTAATCTCGGAGCCATCATATTTATTCAACCCGCTATTGGTACCGAACCACATGAAGCCTCGCTGTCCCTGAAGCACGTTGTTGACCAGGCTGTGGGACAAGCCGTCTTCAATCGACAGATGTTCGAATCTGACACTACGACTGACAGAACCATAGACAGCAGAAACTGAAACGGCGAGGATCGTTAGAAAAAAAATGAGTGCTGCTTCTTGAAGCATTTTAATAATCAATTTCATTCAACAACTCCCGACAATTCGATCGGACTGAGGTACCTATCCGGGATACACCTTTTATGTCTCATAATAAACTCCGACTCAGGTACAAATGAAGTTCTCCAGTGACTTTCTTTGTATGCATTGCTGTTCCCCATACAATATGACCGAAAAGAGATCTTTTGATGGTGTATTAATGCTTACGATTCATCTGAATTATATTTAGTTTTGAATGACCGGATTAACCACAACAGATTTCTTTTTCCCGGTTTTTGGTAGACGAACAGTTATAGTGGTTCCCTTTTCTTCAGATGTCTCCAAGTGGATGCTTCCTCCCTGGGTTGTAGCAGCCGACATGGCGGAATAGTTTTCCAGACCGGTCCCATGGCTTTTGCCTGAAGAAACATACTTTTCGACAAATTTATCACCATTGTCCCTTGGCACCGCATAGCCATTATGAGTACCAATGATGATGCTTTTCTCCTCCTCCCCTGGAGATATTGTAATCGTCTGACATTCGGATGATGCTCATGGTTTGTTCTGCTAAAAAAATGCCAAAAAAAAACAGCCACCTGAATATTATTCAAATGGCTGTTTTTAAGTACTATTATAGTTTATTTTTTTCAGATCCGCTTCAACTCAAATGAAGGGTCCCACAATATTTTGTGCAATATACAATATTTAGTATTTTAATGTCTGTTAATTTCCAGTTTTCTCATACGGGCATCGAGTGTATTTGGGTGTATTTTCAGTATATCCGCAGCACCGCCACTGCCCCGGATACGCCAGTTCGTCAGTTCAAGAACTCTGAGTATGTGCTCTTTTTGCTGTTCGTCCAGAGATAAAACCTCCTCCTTCTGAACAGGAAGAGAACTCCGGGTTAACCAGTTTCCCAGTTGAAGCTGTTTCCCCTGGCTCATAATGATAGCCCGTTCGATAATGTTTTCCAATTCTCTGACATTACCCGGCCAATAATAGGCCTGCAACTCATTCATTACTTTTTTGGGAATTTCGTCTATTTTCTTAGCAGTCTTCAGGTTGTACCTGGCAACGAAATGATTGACCAGCAGAGGGATATCTTCTTTGCGTTCTCGAAGTGGCGGACAATCAATTGGAAAAACGTACAGTCGGTAGAATAGGTCTTCGCGAAACTCACCTTCTGCACACATCTTTCTGAGGTCTTTATTGGTTGCGGCCAGAACCCGAACATCTGTTTTGATCGTCGCAGCCCCTCCTAAGCGTTCAAATTCCCCTTCCTGTAAAACCCGCAAAAGCTTCGCTTGCAGTTCCATGGGAATATCGCCGACTTCGTCAAGGAAGATGGTTCCGTGGTTGGCCAGTTCAAATCGGCCCACTTTTTTGGAGTGTGCACCTGAAAACGCCTCCTTTTCATGGCCGAACAGCTCATTTTCAATTAGATTTGCAGGTAAGGCCGCGCAATTCACTTTTATCAGTGGATGTAATTTGCGAGGGCTTAAATTATGAACGGCCCTGGCAAACAACTCCTTACCGGTACCTGTTTCCCCTAATAAAAGAACAGTGGAATCCAGGGGCGAAACCTGTTCCAGTTGACTTAAGACATTTTTAAGGCTGTGGCTTTTGCCAATGATTTCACAAAAATCATTTGATAGTTTGATCTCTTCCTGAAGATAGATGTTTTCTTCCAGGAGTTGGTTTTTAATCTCCTCAAGTTCTTTCAGTGCTTGCTGAAGCTCTTTTTCTGCTTTTTTTCTTTCTGTCACTTCAATTTTTAACTCACGGGTCCGTTCATCTACTTTTTTTTCTATCTCATCATAAGCTGTTTTTAAGGACTCTTCCGCTATTCTACGTAGGCTGTTTTCCTGTTCGAGGTTCCGGTTCTTCTGTTCCAAGGATTTCTTCATCTTATTTAACATGACATGAGTCTTCACTCTTGCCAGGACCTCTTCATATTGAAAGGGTTTCGAAATGTAGTCGACCGCACCCACTTTAAATCCATGAATGATGTCGTTAACATCAGATAAGGCGCTGATAAAAATGACTGGGATCTCCTCTGTGCGCTCAGATGCTTTCAGCTTTTTGCAGACAGTATAACCGTCCATCCCGGGCATTTTAATATCCAGCAAAATCAGGTCCGGTAAAGAATTTTTTATGGCAGACAAAGCAAATTCCCCACTGGAGGTCGGACGGACCTTATATCCCTCGTGAGTCAAAATTTTGGCCAGTACTTCCAGATTTTCGGCAATATCATCAACAATCAGAATATCGGCTCCCTGTCCCCTATCACGCTCATCTTGATTAATCATGCTCTCCCTTCACTTGCTGTATCAATTGCCAGATTGTTTCATGTTTGTAATCCTGCGCTATCGCCTTCAATGACTTTGCGGTGGTTGGATTGTAGCTGCCAATTTCTTCGATCGCGGAATTTATATCCTCAATGTCAATATGGATCAAGGCCTGTTCCAGCTTTAAAAGTAAGTTTGCCGGAAGTGCCGCCAGATTCTCCGGTTTTAAACTGTGTGTGGTGATTGGCAGCTTGAGTTTGGCATGCTGGCTGTCGCTGTCCTGATAGCGGTAGGACACACCCAGGTGTTTTGCCATCATGTTATAAATCTGGATATCTTTAAAAGGTTTCAGGACATAATCATCACACCCACAAGCAAACAACTGCTCACGATCTCCTTCAAAGACACTGGCTGTCAAAGCCACAATCTTTACTGCATCCCCGCTTGAGAGAGACCGAATTGTCTGCGTCGCCTGGAATCCGTCCATGACAGGCATGCGGATGTCCATCCAGATGAAATTGGGCTGCCATTGCTGGAATTGCTCAATCGCCTGTTGTCCATTCGCTGCTTCACGCATCTCAAAACCAGCCATATGAAGCATTTTCCTTAAAAGCAACCTGTTTTCTTCAACGTCTTCAACCACCAGGATCCGATATTTGGGTTGATCGTCTGCCAAACCAATCACGCTTCTTTCATCTTTTAATGGTTGCTCGGATTCCTGAGACAACTCAACCGGAAAGTCAAAGCCGAATACCGATCCCTGTCCGGGATGACTTTCCATGCTAATATCGCCTCCCAATAGCCTCACATATTGACGACTGATCGCCAGCCCAAGCCCGGTACCCTCTTTCGTATGGGACAAAGTTTCGACCTGCGTGAAAGGCTCAAAAAGCGTCTTGAATTGATCGTCGGAAATTCCAACACCTGTATCCGCGATCTCAAAAAACAGGTGAGGGACAGATTTCTTGACTTCAAAATCCACTTTAAGGACAATTCCACCTTCCTTTGTAAATTTGACGGCGTTGCCCAACAGGTTAATCAGTACTTGCCGAAGTTTTCTTTCATCGGTTTTGACGATTTTTGGCAGACTTGATGATGCCTTCAATTCCAAGACAAGACCCTTCATTTCGGCGCGTATCCGGATCATCTCCACAACATTCTGCAGGGTACGTTCGAAGTCAAAAGCCTGTTGATTGAGTGAAATGTGTCCGGCTTCGATTTTAGACATGTCCAGGATATCATTAATCAAGCCCAAGAGATGCCCACCACTTCGATTAATGATTGCTGTACTCTCTTTTTGTGATGGGGATATGGTCGAATCCCGTTCCATCAATTGGCTGAATCCCAGAATTGCATTGAGCGGTGTCCGTAATTCATGGCTCATGTTACTCAGGAATGCACTTTTGGCTTTATTGGCCGTTTCAGCTGCTTCTTTAGCGCTTCTCAGTTCCAGGGTTTGATTTTCGAGCTGTTGAGTCCTCAGTTTAACCCGATCTTCCAATTCATCATGAGCTTTTAGCAGCTCCTCCTCAGCGTTTTTTCGTTCAACGATCTCACTGATTAACTGTTCATTGATTTTCTCCAGTTCATCGCTGCGATTGTTCAGTTCCCGATAGGCAGACGCCAGTCCATCATAAATTTGACCCAGGCTGAAGACCACAGGTGCACTGAATAGTGTAATGGTTATAATCGACGAGATCCAGGAATTGGGTGATTCCGAAAAGGCTTTTAAATCAAAATCAAATTGGATCGACTGCTGAACAACCAGGAACCCAATGATGACAATGCTCAAGATGCCTAAGACTGCCTGAATTGCCCCAAAGCGAGTCCCCAGCAGGATTGTGGCCGCAACAATGCAGAAAAAAACGGCACTGATACCGTTTCCCATCAGTCCCCAGTTGATGATCCCGCTGACAGCTGCCAGAAAAATGGCTCCGATCAATATCAAGGCACGTGCTTTGTAAGTCATCTTTTTTCTGAGAAGAAAACCACTAATCACAATTGAAAACAGTGACAATTGAAAAAGAGTCAGACTGTTCCAACCTGAAGTTGTTGCTCTCATGATGATAGTTATGGCAGTTGGAATCAGTAGTATTAAAAAGACCAGATAAAGTGCGTTACACAGGCGACTGCGTGTTTCGGCAAGGACCGTTGTAAGACCGTCAACAAATATCTGATCTGAGATCATAGATTTTTTCATTGGGCTCATTATCGTTTATAGTCTGATCATTTTATTGAGACGATTCAGTCAAATTCCTACAATCCGAAGCGAAAGTTTATCATGATCCCTCAGGAATTTCTACAAAAGCTTCTTTCCCCTGAAACGAATTTAGAGGGTTGATAAAGCAACAAGATCCTCCCATATATCGTATCTTACACAAAATAATAGATCTCCGTCTAACAGCCAGAACTCGTGAAGAAACATGCGACATATAATCTTGTCGACGTGATTGAGGCTGGAAAAATTATGTTTCATGGCACATCATCGTACGATGAAGCCGAATAGGTGTTTGTACAACTCGTTTATATCTTGCTTTTTCATTGAATCAAATATTTTCCTTTTCTGCTGAAGCGTCAAGGCATTGCCTGCTAGACTTTGTTCCGCCCCTGTGGGTGACACATCAGCAGAAAAGGAAAAAGATGAATAAAAATGAAAAAAACGAAATCCTATCTCCCTCAACACTTACCCTGATTTATCCGTCCCGCCGTCCCAAAAGGCCATAAGCCCTTTAACTATAAGATTTAGGTCTGGTATGCCGAACGATATCTGATCAGTTGGATGAATCCTGAAAAAATAATATGTATGTAGATTTTGAGGGGTATAAGAAAAACATTTGAGAGTATCAAAGTTTCCAAGAAAAACCAGTTAGTACTTTACGTAATTTTACGCGCCTCCAAGAATGCGTATGCCGGTGACATTGACCACTAAAACCGGTGATTTACTTACCCTGAAATACTTGCCCCTTATAAATAAGCACTTCACGAATGGCAAAGTCTTGTTTGCACCAGATAGAATGGAAAAAGAATAATATAGATTTGGGATTTTATTGGCCCGGCTATCCTCCCAACATTAACACTATTCTATCAGGTAAATCGAATTGTGGCCGTTGATTGCTGAGTGCTGATATCGGCGCATTCCTCATCAGTGATAAATTTCGTAAGCTCGTCTATTTCTTTAACTTCACAACTGATAGCCCGAGCCGGACTATATGAGCAGTATCATGGGATGCATATCAATGAAGTGAACCGGCGCCTCCAGCCTGGAACCGGGTTTGATCCTGGCCGGCCAGCGCATAAAGTAGGGAACGTGAATCCCACCCTCAAAGAAGGTCAGTTTCCAGCCGCGATAGGGCTTGTTGAGATCCGGCAATCCGTTATATCCCGGGGCACCGTTGTCGGACGTAAATATCACCAGGGTATTGTCGTCAATCCCGTTCACCTTGAGGGCTTCCATAACCCGCCCGACACCACGGTCCAAAGCCCGGATCATCGCGGCATAAACCCTGAGCCGGGGGTCCTTGATATGGGAAAGTGCATCGTAATCCGCCTTTGTCGCCTGCAGGGGTCTGTGGGGAGCCCAGTGAGCCAGGTAAAGGAAGAAGGGGCGGTCTTTGTTGGCTGCGATAACCTTAACAGCCTCATCCGTATAATAGTCGGTAACATAGCCCCCCGGCTCTTTCCACAACCGCCAGGAAGATATCCTTGTGAAAGAGGTATCCCGCGCCGGCGATGATAGCCATAATGATCAATATCCTGATGATCCATTTCATAGTCATTCTCCCTTTCAAAAATTGGATATGCTTAAGACTATTAACGCTATAACGCCAGTCTGGCAGTTTCTAGGAGCTTACGGGTTTGAATTCAAGCCAACCCTGAAAAACAACGGGTCCATTTCATCTTGACATTTTGTTCAGGACGTATTGATTTACACGCATGTGCGAATAAAAACCTTCGATACACTATCGACACGAATATGGAGTGCATCTCCAAATCTCGAAAACTGCGCCGAAAGGTCGATCGAAGTCTGGGATTAGCCATCCGGCTTCTCATCGGTTGATTGAAAATTGAAAGGGGTGATGACTCCAAATGTTAAATTTATGTCCTCTAATGTAAGGTTTTTTTACCACTCTTTTGTTATTTTCCCGTTTAAACTCATGAAGAGTTGCCGTTTATAAGGACAATCGTCCCCCAGGATGCAAGATGGTAACATATTAATTCCATTGAGGAGATCAATTGAGCACAACAGAAAGTAAAATTCCAAAGCTTCATATACTGGCATTCGGTTCTGGCGCACTCCCTGTTAATATGAGTTTTGCCCTTGTTATGTTGTACCTGCCGTATTTCTACACGGATGTTTATCTGCTGCCACCGGCTATCATGACGGTGCTGTTTGTCACCTGCCGGTTATGGGACGGGATCAATGATCCGATGATGGGATTGATTGCGGACAAGACCAACAGCCGCTGGGGGAAATATAGACCCTATCTTCTCTTTACCCCGATTCCGATGATCGTGTTTGCCGCTCTGACCTTTTATGTCCCGGAGATGGGAATGACGGCCAAAATTATCTGGGCATTCGTTACCTACTTCGGTTTGCAGATGGTCAAAACAGCGATGGCCATACCGTATTATGCCATGCCGGCGCTGATGACGACAGATGCCACCGAGCGAACCGCTCTCTCATCGGCAGCCATGGTATTTGGTCCTGTAGCCATTTTCATCGTTAGTGTATTAACATTGAAAGTGGTTGGAAATTTCCCCAGCGAGCAAGAGGGGTTTTTCGTCGCCGCCCTGATCTTTACCGGTTCTTCCGCCATCTTCTCCTACGTCACCTTTTTCGCTACCCGGAAATATGATTATCCCGGCAACACACTGTTTAACCGGCAAGGCGATGGGCCTGAATCACTAAAGGACAAGTGGAAAGTCATCGTTCAGAATCGCCCTTTACTGCTGAACGTAGGCGCTTTTTTTGGTCACAATATGTACACGGCTGTGATTATGGGGATGATTATCTATTTTTTCAAATACAATTTGAACGACCCCGGTCGTTATCCCCTGTTTGTAGGGGGAACACTTCTGTTCTCCGTATTCGGAGCGATCGTAGCCCCGGTATTGGTTAAGAGAATCGGCAAAAAAAGCACGTTTCAGATCTCCAATATCTTGACGATTCTATGTTCGCTCGCCCTTTTTCTGATTTCTGTCGGTAAAGAAACGTATGAACTGTCTGTGTTATGGAGAATTGGCGGTCCCTGCTTCTTTCTTTTCCTCATGGCCGGTTTTTTTTCCAATATCGCTCCTGTTATCTGTACGGCAATCATGGCTGACAGCGTGGATTACGGAGAGTGGCTCACCGGTCAGAGGACACAGGGGCTGATCAGTGCTGTATTCATGACGGGAAACAAGGCCGGTATGGCACTGGGTGGTGTTTTGATCGGTCTCGGTCTGTCATTCATCGGTTATGTTCCCAACCTGCTGCAATATCCTGCCGAAACCCTAACCGGAATTCTGCTTCTGTCTACGATTGTCCCTTTTGGATGCCGGATTCTGATGTCCGTTCTGATGTGGTTTTATGACCTGTCAGATAGCCGCTTTGAAGAGATTGTCAGAGAATTGAATGAGTCCAGGGCTAGCAAGGCCAAAAATTAATTGAGAAGGCGCGGCGCCGATTTAGCCATTTGAACCAAATTCTGCGTACTACGTAATCGAATTTGATCAACGTGTCCATGTTACTTGCAAACCCTTAGTAGTTAAAATAATCGGTTATAATTAGACAGAGACGTTTGTATAACTCCTTGAAAGGAAGCGCACTGCGCCATTTTCTGAGCCTATCGTTTATATCGATCAGCGTCCTGCGCCAGGCTGGCTTCCCAACCAGCTGGATTGTGCAGGCTTGGCCCTGAACAGTTGGAGCCGATTCGGGCTATCCTGCAAACGGTCATGCCGGCTCGAATATCCGAAAAGATCATAGCCGAGTTGGAGTTGTATTCCAACTCCGCATCGGGATCCGTTGAAACCCTCAATCGTGCAGGATACAAATTTGGTGGGGACAACTATGTCGTCTTTTTTGACAGTTTCAGGTTTGTTGCGGATCTCGGCGATCCAGAAAAGATCGAAGCGATTTTGCCAGGAGGATTTGTCGATCGGCATTTTACAAGTCACTTCAATGACGGCATTGAGCCCTTTTTTGAAGAGAAACGACAATCCTGGTGGTTCACTCGAAAAGCCGTCGAATCGCATGCGGAACACCGGGCGACACTGGTACCATGAACCCCTGACTCACATAACAAAAAGCCGGGGGTGAGATCGCAGAATCACATTTTCCTCGCGAAGAATCTGAGAGTGGATTCAAAAAAATCGACTTTCTGGATATGATATTTTTTATTTGACGTTGCCCATAAATGCGAGTATTTTTACCTAAAAGAGAAAATACTCGCGAGTAAATTAACATAAGGGGCAAAATGCGCATGATTCAGGATCGATATAACCTATCGGAAATTAACGATGATTTACAAAAGAAAATGGTTTTTTTATCGGGTCCCAGGCAAGTCGGAAAAACCACTTTTGGGCTGGATTTACTGGAACAAAATGGATTAAAGAAAAACCAGAGATATTTGAACTGGGATATTGCGAGAGATAGAGAATTTATAATCAAAGAACAGTTTCCAGCGGGAAGTGGTTTACTTGTATTAGATGAAATACACAAATACACACGGTGGAGACAGGTCGTCAAAGGACTGTTTGATGGCAGAAAAGAAGAACTGCAAATTCTGATCACGGGAAGTGCGCGTCTTGATCACTATAGACACGGCGGAGACTCTCTTCAGGGAAGATATCATTTTCATAGAATGCATCCGTTATCCTTTGCGGAGTTAAAAGCGGAATCAAATTCTGATCTGAATGATTTATTGAATTATAGTGGATTTCCAGAACCTTTTTTTTCCGGATCCAATAAAGAAACAAAACGTTGGAGCCGTGAATATCGATCCCGCTTAATTCGGGAAGATTTGCAGGATCTTGAAAGAGTAAAAGACTTGGCATTAATTGAAACACTCGCATTGCGGCTGCCTGATTTGGTTGGCTCTCCCTTGTCAATCAATTCATTGAGGGGGGATTTGCAGGTATCTCATAAGACAGTCGATCGATGGATTGGAATTCTGGAAAACCTTTATTTGATATTTCGTATTTATCCTTTTGGGGCTCCAAAAATAAGAGCTGTAAAAAAAGAAGCCAAACATTACCATTTTAATTGGAGTGATATAAAAAATCCGGGCGCAAGGCTCGAAAACCTGGTGGCGTGTCATTTGCTTAAGTACTGCCATTACCTGGAAGACACCCAGGGCAGGGAAATGGAGTTACGATTTTTTAGAGATATTGACCTTAGAGAGGTTGATTTTGTGTTAATGGAAGACACAAAGCCAATACATTTTATCGAAGTAAAAACCACAGAAAGAAAAACAAATAAGGCATTGAGGTATTTGAAGCTGCGCTTTCCAGATACCAAAGCAACACAAATCGCTTTGGATTCAAATGATGATTATATTGATAAAGACGGCATTCGGCATCAATCAATCACAGGACTTTTAAGTTCTCTTATATAGAGTTAGAGGACATTCTATATTCTTCCTGTAAATCAAACTTTCAAACTACGTTCCCCAGGCTACTTCCTGATGAAGATAACTTTGTATGTCCTGTTCATCTTAGCCTGATAGTAGTATCCCGCCAGCGAGTCTTCTTCCGCGTAGTAATAAAGCAGATAGGTTGATCCTTCATATCCTTTATCCTGGAATTCGATAGAGAGCTGGATAAAACCTTTATGGGTTGAAATGGCAGCCTTTGCGACATGAATGGGGCGGGGATTAAAGTACTGCACGGTAGCCTGGCCATTTGCCTGTACCTCACTGACCTTGATGAGATAACTGCCATCCGTCCGTTGCCATTCGCCGGCCATAACGGCGAACTTGTCTTCCGCAAAGCCGCTTCCGGAAAACAGGACAGCTATAAATAGGCCAGCAACCAGTTGAAACATCAAATTTCTAATGCTCATAAGGAACTCCAATAGTTAAAAAAATTGGTCAGCAGTGTCCGGTTAGACTTTTGCAAGAGCACCGTGCCCGATGTAAAGCTTTTTCAGCCGGGGGACTCGTCGTAAGATGATCTAGGGCTTACTTCGCTAAGATCCCAAAACTCGCTTCGCTCAGACAATTGGGATCTCGGTCGCTTTGTTGCGCCAAGATCATCTAACTTCTCGTCCAATCGTCTGAAAAAGCTTTACATCGGCCACTCAATTACCTGATTATTTATATCTATCCCAGCAGGCGTTTGATCTCTCTTGCCACGAGCCAGAGTCGGTCCTGCCCCCAGTACCACTCTCCTTCGTAATAGAACATAGCGCCCGAGTAATGTTTGAGTTCATGCCGTCTCTCGGTTCCCTTGTCGACAGCTGCCTTGGCGGATGCGGGTTCGACCTTGCCCAGTCGCTTGGCCAGGGCTTCCAATTTAGCGTGGTTGCCGGACCAGAGAGCATCTCCCACCTCGACAACAGCCTTTGGAAAATCGCTGGGGGTTAAGGCGGTAAGGATAGCGCTTGCAAGATTAAGCTGATCCGTTTTGGGCAGTTGGGCAGCAGTGGGAAAGCTCAGGTTGTAATGGGGCGCTACCGCCAGGGAGTCCCTGAGGGAATAGTCAAGCAGCAGTCCCGGTTCCGGGGCATTGGCTCCTGAGGGTGGACCTGCCAGATAGGGAACCAGCTCGATCTCATAGCTTTGCAGCAAGGGGATCAGTGTTTGGGCGGCCAGATGACTATAGGCATCATCCACCTGATAATAGAACTCCACCCGGTGGGGCTGCCCTTTCTTTTGCCGACGTTTTTCCGCCTTGTGTCGTTTCTGTTGCAGACTTTCCAGGTTGGCGACCCTGGTCGCCAATTTTGATCCGATCCAGCGTATCAGTTGAGAGGGATTACTGCTGGCGGCGCCCCCTTGATCTTTAAACTGTTGTGTCATGATGGTCCTTGATGAGCTGTGATTTAGTATTTAGGGATCGTACAAAATCAACTTCACATAATCAGTTTGCAAAAGTCCTAACTGCACTGGACATTTTGCAAACTGAATGTGAAGTAATTTTTGAGCCGACCCTTACCTATTCTGGCGTGAAAATGACCTTTACGGTCTCTTTCTGTTCGGCCAGCTGGAAGCCCTGTTGCGCTTCTGAAATCGGTATGCGGTGGGTGATCAATGCGGCTGTGTCCACACGCCCGGAGGCTATCAGGCCTACAGCCTTTTCCCACTGCTCCAGTTCGAAACCGAATACGCCCTGTATCTTCTTTTTACCCAGGACCAGGGAGAACGTATCAATCTCGGCCGGCTTGGAGTGAATCGCCACTATAATCAGGGTGCCGCCAGGCTTCAGCATCTTGAGGCCCTGATCGATGGCGGCCGGGTGGCCGGAAGCCTCGAAGACCAGGTCCAGATCACCGCCCAGGGGGTCTCCGGCCAGCGACGCGGCCTTGTTCACTGGGTCCTCCCGGCTGACGTCCACAACCACATCAGCCCCCATTTTGCCGGCCATTTCGAGCCGGGCTGCATCGTCGGATGTGCCGGTCATCATCAGAAGGTCCGGGCTGACCAGCTTCAATAGTTGCAGGATCAAAAGCCCGATTGGCCCGGGCCCCAGTACGGCCGCCTTACACCCGATTTTAGGCGCGGCTGCCTCTACAGCCCCCAGGCTGACGGACAGGGGCTCGGTCAGGGCAAAAGCTTCTATATCAGGCTTTTCAGGCACCTTGGAGATGTGGGCCGAAGTCGGCAGGCAGAAGTATTCCTGGAAAAAACCGTCGGACAGGAACATACCGGGGTGCTTTCGGTCCAGACAGAACTCGGACCGGCCGGTGCGGCAGTTCGCGCACACGCCGCAAGCCCATCCCGGAATGGAAGTTACGTAATCGCCCTCAGCAAGATGGTCGACATTTTTTCCGGTTTTGGCCACCTGCCCGGAGAATTCATGACCGATTGCCACCGGGAAATTGATAAACGGGGCAATGTCGGGAAGCTCCCAGTGATACATGTGCAGGTCGCTCCCGCACAGGCTGCCGGCCTGGAGTTTGATCAGCACTTCATTGTCGCCGGGCTCCGGCATCGCGCGCTCCAGCACTTCGATCCCCGGTTCGGGCCTGGTCTTGACGATTGTTTTCATGATGTCTTCCCTTTTACCGAATCCGCATACCCCGCTATCATTGGCGACAGGCTGACTTTGTCTATCTCAACGTTGATGATCGACGGCTTCCCGTTGGCTGCTGCCCGCAGGATGGCCGGCCTGATTTCCTCCGGGTCTGTGACGCGTTCTCCGTGCCCGTCCCACATGGAAGCAATTTTTTCATAGGCCCGCATGTGCCCAAGGTCCACGTTACAGTCCCCCTTTGACTCAATCTCCTGGGGGCGGATGAATTTTTCGGCCAGCTTGATCATGCCCCAGGCCGAATCATTGGAAATCACGCACACCACCGGGATTCCCAGCCTGGCCATGGTGTCCAGCTCCATGGTATGGAACCCGAAACTGCCGTCGCCCGTGAACCATAGTACCGGCTTACGGTTAGCTACCCAGGCACCGATAGCAAGGGCAGGACCGGTGCCGATCGTACCTGTCGCACCGGTGGCATGGATCTGACCCGGTCGGCGCGCGCTGGCCGCGATGGTCATCCAGACCTGCGCCTCCCCGCCGTCATGGGCAAGGTTCCAGTCGGCCCCTTCTTCTTCCATGAACTTTGCCACCTCAAAGGCACAGCGCCCGGGATGAATCGGCACCCCGTCGTACTTCATAAAATCCGGGACCCGTGATCCGTCAAAAGTCGACGGCAGGCCCGACCAGCTTACCTCGGCCGGTTTCTTTTTGCTTTCAATCGCATCCAGCAGTTGAGCAGCTACCGGGCCGCTACCGCCCACGATTCCCATATCCGCCCGCAGATTGAAGCCAATCTGCTGCATGTCCGTGTGCACCTGGATGACAAAGGCATCCGCGTGCACGCCCTTGCCCATTCCCATCTGGAAGTCGAACCGGCAGCCCAAAGCCAGCACAACGTCCGCCTGGCTGGAAAAATCCATCCTGAGCAAATAGTTCCTCGATTCATCGCCGAACAGCCCCCGGCAGGCAGAGCCGACGATGCCAAGCGGCGCCTTCAGAAAATCGGAAAGGGCTGCAACCGCGTCTGTCTTGTTCCCAAGGCTGAAGCGTGCCCCGTCACCCACGACTATGGCTGGCCGCTCTGCATTGGCCAGGAGCTCGGCTGCTTTTTCAATCAGATCCGGGTCGCCGCTGGGGATGGCGTCGGTGCGGTAGTGAACCGGGAAATTGACCTGGTCTTCCGCCACCTTGGCTGACAGAAGATCGGTGGGTATCTCGAGATAAACCGGCCCCGGGCTCGCGTCATGGGCATGGCGAAAAGCCATGGAGATATACTCCGGAATGCGATCGGTATGGTTGATTTTACGGGCCCACTTGGAGCAGGATTCCATGACCTTGAGGGTCGACATGTCCTGCAGGTCGCCGGCATCCCTGCGCCTGGATGCCACCGCGCCCCCGATCTGGAGAAGCGGCATGCCCAGGGACGCGGCTTCCATCATCCCGGTCACCGTGTTACCCACGCCCGGACCGGCCGTGGTCACAACCACAGCCGTCTTCCCAGAAGCCCTGGTATAGGCTGTGGCGGCGTACATGGCAGCAGCCTCATGGCGCATATCCACTATTTCAATGCCTGCATCGCGCATTCCGTAGAAAATCGGCATGATGTGCCCACCACACAGGACAAACGCCTTTTCAATACCTTCATTGGCAAGAGCCCTGCCCACCAAGGCACCACCGTCGATTTCACTCATAAACATTTTTCTCCTGGTAAGTTGGATGCAATCGTACCTGTTAAGGTCAAACTATTTATACACGTGTGATAATAATCTATCTTCGTCTTCAACGCTCTCCTAAAATGACCGCCCATTCCCCAGATAAAACATTTATATCTGTTCAGCAGAACTTTAGTGAAGCCCCAAAGGTATGGTGTTTCAAGAACCTTGGAAGCCAGGGATGGCTTCCCGGAGCTCCATGGATGGACTTGTGCGTTTCTTGAAATACCGTACCTTTGGGGCGATCTCTGATGAATAGTTACAAACATTTATAAATTGCTATATGCATATGGTAATGGGGACATCATCCAAGGTAGCCTCTCTCTCTTTTTTAGGCTCCCACAATGGGGGCACCATCTCCGATTCCCACGTTTTCAGGTGTCTGATCAGCTCTTTTACCTTGTCCGGATGCTTGTCAGCCAGGTTTTTTTGCTCTCCGACATCCTCATCGAGATTAAAAAGCCAGTTATTGTCTTCGGACCGGAACAGTTTCCATTTCCCCTGACGGACGGTGCTTATCTGCCCCTTGCGACTGAACAACCTTTTGTGAGGGGCGGTGTGGGTTTGGGCCGTGAGGTATGGGATCAGGTCAACGCCGTCGAATTTGATATTGCCGGGCAGACTCCCTCCAGCAAGATTTACGGCGGTCGGGAGGATATCCAGACTGCTGACGGGGTGTTGGTAGGTCTGTCCCGCGGGGATTTTTCCTGGATACTGCAGGGCAAAGGGTACCCGAAGTCCACCTTCCAGCTGCCAGATTTTACCCTCTCTCAATGGATCCTTAGAACAGGCATTGGTGAACAGGGAACACCCGTTGTCACTCAGGAAGATCACCAGGGTATCCTCTTCGATACCAGTGTCTTTCAACTTTTGCAGGACTTTCCCTACGCCATCGTCGACGGCCGACACCATGGCAGCATAAATCCGCTTTTTTTCATCCTTAATGTGAGGGAAGCGATCGTAATATTTCTGAGTGGTTTGTAAAGGTGTGTGTGGCGCATTATAAGACAGGTACAGAAAAAAGGGATCGTTTTTCTTTCGTTCGATGAAATCCAGTGCTTCCCGGGTAAAGGCGTCTGTGAGATATTCCGGTTCCTCCACGAGGGTTTCACCTCGCATCATGGACATTTCTTCTTGCCAGAACTCTAGCAATTTGTAAAACATCGCTCCCGCGTGGAACTTGAACCCCGGTTCGTTTATGACACCGGGCAGCGAGGGATCGATAAACAGCTTCGCGCCGGGCAGGAATCCGAAGAATTCATCAAACCCGCGCCGGGTCGGGTAAAACTCCGGCTGGGACCCCAGGTGCCACTTACCGATGCAGGAGGTGGCATAGTCGGCTTTTTTCATGTGATCGGCAATCGTCAGTTCCGAAACCGGTAATCCAAGATGTTCTTTATGGGCCCGTAAGGGACCGCCGGCATTGTGTTCGAATCCGAAGCGGTTCTGGTAGCGCCCGGTCATCAGTCCGGCACGGGATGGGCTGCACAACGAGGCGGTCACATACCCGTCGGTGAAGGAAACGCCGTTTTCGGCAATGGAATGAATATTCGGGGTTTTGACATCCCGACACTCATACAGGTTGGTATCGCAATATCCCAGATCGTCCGTCAGGATAAAAACAATGTTCGGCGGACGATTGGATCCCGAGTTCCCGGCTAACGCCAGATCCGGCAGCATAAAACCGGCCGCTGCCGCACTAGCCATAGAGATAAATTCTCGCCGATTGATTGGATTCACTGCTGTTTCTCCATGGTAAAAGTCGTTACTAAGTTAGTTTGCCCACAGATATAGTTCATCGGTGCCGTCCCAGGGATCAATTTCTTTTTTGGTTTCAAGCAGCATTGGCCACAATGGCTTTGCCCTCTCATTCTGGTTGAAATCTGCCAGCACAGACTTTAATTCGTTGAGCTTCTCAGGATGTGTCTTTGCGAGATTGACCCGCTCTGAGGGATCCTGAGCCAGATTGAAAAGCCATTGTTGATGGCTCTTCTCTATGACCTGAAGTTTCCAGTCACCTGCCAGCAAGCTTTGGTAAATCGTGGCGTCCCAGACCAGCATCTTATGGGGAGGTCCGCCTGCGGTTCTGTTGACAAAGGGAAGCAGATCCACGCCATCAATGACGCGCTCTGTTGGTAGAGCCGTTCCCATTGCGGCCGCTGCGGTCGCGAAAATATCCACCTGCCCCACCGGATGTTCGTAAGCCAGCCCTTTTGATATTCTGGACGGCCATTTCATGAAAAAGGGAACATGAATGCCACCCTCAAAGAACGACGTTTTATGGCCCCGGTAAGGCTGGTTGAGGTCGGGCAGGCCGATATAAGAAGGAGCGCCATTGTCGCTGGTGAAGACCACCAGGGTGTTTTCCTCGAGGCCGTTTTGTTTCAGCGCGTCCAGAACCCGACCCACTCCGCGGTCCAAAGCCCGAATCATCGCGGCGTACACACGCAGGGTGTGGTTTTCGATGTGCGGCAGGGCATCATAATCTTCACGGGTTGCCTGCAGCGGCGTGTGAACCGCGTTGAATGACAGGTACAAAAAGAAGGGCCGGTTTTTATTGTGTTCAATTACCGTTGCCGCTTCCTCAGCCCAGTAGTCCGTCAGGTAGCCTTTCGGCCTGAAACGTTCGCCACTGTTGCTGGCTGCATTGTAATCTAAGTTTTTAAACTCAAAGATACTAACAGAAGCGTCAACCTCAGCGTTGACAACCCCCGGATCATCTTTTGGCAGATAAAGGGCGGAGCCGCTAGGGTGCATCACAAATTGCCTGAATCCCTGAGCATCAGGCCGCAGTTTCTCAGCGTCCCCCAGGTGCCACTTTCCAACCAGCGCCGTGTAATATCCATTCTGTCCCAGTAGTTCAGCCAGGGTAATCTCTTCCGGAGGCAGGCCCTCGTCCATAAAGTCAGGAACCTCATCCTCACGTTCCTCATGATATACGTGTGGATGGGGACTGTCCTGGCTTTTCTCGGCGATATATTTCAAAAATGCTGCCGGTGCCGGGACTGTTACAAAACCGATGCGACTGGGAAAACGCCCGGTTAACACCGACGCGCGCGATGGGGCGCAGGTCCCGTGCCCGGCATAACCGTTGCTAAAGGTGACACCTTCACGGGCGATGGAATCGATGGCGGGGGTCGGGACGGTCCCATTGGCGACACCACCGCCATTATAGGTCAGATCATTGGCGCCCAGGTCATCCACTATGATGAAAACGATATTGGGCGGACGGTTTGCGGGCGCTGTTTCCGCTTCCACAGGTCCCTTCTCCCAGACAACCTCTCGATGGGGGCCGATGGGATATATGATCCGGTTTATTAACCCGACATTCTCAAAAATAAAATTTCTGACAAACCGGGCGCCAACGATACCAACCAAAACCATAATCACCAACCCAATCAGCCACTTCTTATATTTCATATCGACTCCCTTTTTACCAATTTGCCATTTAACATCCCTGTTTGACTATTACCAGCCGGGAATCGATGACGCCGTATAATGGAACCCTTCACCTCGTCCGGATTTGACTTTATGCCAGTGATGAGAATCAACGGGTTTATTTTTTCCCGGCATTCTATCAAAAACAGTTTATTTACACGTTTGTGCTAGTAAATTTATATGGGAAAAATGCACTTGTCAAGATGTTTTCAGCACATATGTGAAGATTTTCTAATATCTTGATCTGTTTGGATTACAAGACAATAACAGGTGGTCAAAAAATGGAAAAAGAAATGAAAGACTGGAACTGCCTCTTAAGAGTTAAAAAATGGAATATCGCCTCCATGCCCCTTTTGCCAGAAAAAAAACCAGAGACAGGCTTTCCTGGGAAGTGATCAAAGAGTCCGCAGAGATGTCAGTCGCTGTTTCTCTTGAACATCTGGTCGTCCAACACCTGGAAATGGCCGACTATGTCCGTCAATCGGTGGAAGAGACATTCCACCATTTGCTTCTTTTTCGCGCCGACCACGTTTTAGGAGCGGATGAAAAAATTCTGCCGCAAGACAGGATCGAAATCATCATGCCCCTGACCGGGGGCTGAAAAAAGCGGACGAACACAACCGGCACCATACTACACACAGCTTCTCAACAAACGCTTCGTCTGACCAATCATATACAGAGGAATGGAAAGAATATTGTCATTGTATGTTAATTCATGCATGGAATATCGGATACCAAGGGGTGTTTTGGGATACTCTTTTAAAAAAAGCCTCATACTTTTTAGACTCCCTGTTGAACCCGCTTTAACTTCAACAGGGATCGGAGTTCCATCGATTTCTATTAAAAAATCTACCTCTGCACTACTGCTTTTGGCATCCCGTGCCCAGAAATGTAAACTACTGCCTGAGTATGGGTCGGCAAATGATTGTAATTCCTGAGCGACAAATTGTTCTGCTATCTGCCCTGAGTTGATTTGTAAAATAGGCCTGTTTTGGATGGTTGCTTTTCTTGTATCAAGACTACTCTGCATTAAGCCGATATCCAGATATGAAATTTTAAACTTCCGTGGGTTTTCTGAAGACGCGAGAGGAACACCGGCACCGGACGCATGGCTGATTTTTGAGAGACACTTTGCGTCACATAAAAGTTCTAAGGCATCTTTTAGGAATCTACTTTCAATAGCTGGATTAACATTTGAGTATTTATATCGTTGGCAGGACACTCTGGGCGCGTTTCTAAAGACTTCTTTCAAGTACTTGTGTTTGGCTGTTGATGCATATTTGGAGAAATCGTCATGATAGGATCGAATGAGTCCGGATTGGAGCTGTTGGATTTCATTCATTGACACCTGATTTAGATAGGCGCTCACAGCTTCCGGCATTCCGCCAATTAAGAGATAGAGCCGAAATAGATGTTCAAGCTTTTGGGAGAAAATGGGTTCAATCTTCGTTTCAACACCGATGGTTTCAATATATTCGAGCAAGCGCATCTCATTGAGTGCCCATAAAAACTCTGCAAAAAACATGGGATACATGAAGACACTTTGAATTCGTCCAACCGGCATTCGGAACCCTTCCGACTTCAGAACAAACTCAATTAATGATCCTGCTCCAATAACATGCAACTCCGGCATTTTTTCATAAAAGTAGCGCAGTGCACTAATTGCTTTGGGGCACTCCTGCATTTCATCAAGAAACAAAAGGCTTTTTTGCGGTTTGATTGTTGTATTTGTCAGAATTGAGATTCGATCAATGATTGCTTTTGGTTGATAATCCATAAAACAATCAATAAACTCAGGGGATTCTTCAAAATTGACGACCACCAGGTTGTCAAAGTTTGCCTTTCCAAAACCTTCGGTTGAAAACGATTTGCCGACCTGTCTGGCTCCCCTGACAAGAAGCGGTTTTCTGATTTTACTATCTTTCCACCGCTTAAGGATTTGATCTATTTCTCGTTGCATTTACCTTTTTTCCAAATAGATGAGTCTAAATATCCAAGGTGAATTTTAGATATAGTATCGTAAAACACAAGGTTATATTACGAATATTTTGCATAAAAAACAAGTCTAATATTTTCTTTATCTATTCAAAATTTTGAATTTTACGGCAAGGGCCACAGCTCCTGTGGTGCTTGAGGGAGGTTAAGCGAAAACACTGAGTAAAAGGAAGGAGAAGGGGACGTAGTTTGAAAGTTTGATTTGCAGGTTATGAACGAGCTTGAAATAAACTTTCAAACTACGTCCCTCTGAATCCCAGGTTTTGGCCCAAATTCGGTCTATTTGAGGCAATACACTAGATCTTTGCTGGTATTTCATTTACGATGCTGACATGGTTTTAACATCGTATGTTGGTATCACCTTATCGTTTGTAATAATGGTTAATTTGTTATTTTTAGCTTGAACAATCAGCATGCGATCAAAAGGATCTTTATGCAGCAACGGCAAATCCAAAATTGACTGACCATCCTCAAGTGAAATTGGCAAACCCAAAAACCCCTTTTCCTCAACAATGGAAACCATATCTTCAGGAGCTTGCAGTTTTCCGATAGATTTTTTTATCGAAATTTCCCAAAGATTTACAGAACTTACAAATATATCATTCTCAGGGTCAGTAATAATATCTTTGCACCCAGGGCTAAGCTTATCCACGCCGAATAAACAATAAAGGAACGTGTGTGTATCTAAAAGATATCTACTCATCTAACATCCCATAAAACGAATCAATAACATCTTGAGGCGTATCATCGAAATCTTCTGCCATCACAATTTTTCCTTCATACCCGCCTAATATTCGTTTTTTCCTATGAGGCTTGTGAGGAACAAGGTTGCATATTGGTTTCCCTGCTTTTGCTATAACGACTTCCTCTCCGTTTAGCGCCTTTTCAGCCAGCTCTGACAGCCTTGATTTGGCTTCGTGCATGTTCACTTGTATCATCATTGCCTCTTCTGGTTGGTTTAGCTAAACTTAGCTAATAATACTGAGGTTGTCAAGTTGTTTGATCAAAATAGTATTCCGGTTGGTTTTGTGTTGGCTCCAAATTGACATTAAAACGTTGTGATGTTATGATGTTCAAAACAATTATTCGGAGGTTACATCATGGCAACATTATCAAAACGTTCAACGATCTATTTAGATCCTGCCCTGCACCAAGCATTGAGGCTAAAATCACTTGAGACTTCTCAGTCTATGTCTGAAATCATTAATACGGTGCTGAAAGAAGCGCTTTCTGAAGATGCAGCAGACCTCGAAGCATTTGAAAAAAGAGCTAATGAGCCATTGGTTAGCTATGAAGAAATGATTAAAAAACTTAAAAAAGATGGCAGAATATAAAATCTTTTTCAAAAAATCAGTCTGGAAAGATTTCAAGTCAATACCAGATAAAGATTTATCAAGGATCCTTAATCTCATAAAGAGTTTTAGTAAAACCCCACGACCAACGGGTTGCACGAAATTGAGCGGACAAGAGAAGTATCGTATTAGACTCGGTCAGTATCGAATCATTTACTCAATTCAAGATAAAGAATTAACGGTTTGGGTTGTCAAGGTTGGTAATAGAAAAGACGTTTATCGTAGAACTTGAAGGTCACGTTGATGATTGAAGGGGTGTTCAACAAACCGACCCTTATTTCATCTTACCTTGATCGTGGGTTATTTATCGTCAAACGCTGAAAGGTCGAAATCGTCAAGACTGACATTAAATTGGACCTTGTAGCTGTCCGCCCGCATATAGTAATTCACGATTTCGATGGGGTCGATTGATACAGACCGCAGAAAAAGACGACTGCACATGAAGGGCTCCATGACCTGGCAACCCAGGATATCAGACATCTCCTGATCCGCGGCAATGGCCTCCAAAAAGATCTTCCCTCCTCCAATCTGCAGATCCATTTTGTCACTCAAAATTCGCAGGACCGATTTTTTCTGACGGATCTCTTTTTTTGAGATCAGTTTTACCAGTTCAACAGGCATAAAATTCTCCACCAGATGAACAGGCACTTTATTTGACATGATCACCCGTTGAATTCGGCCGATACGGTCTTCATTGGAGAGACCAAAAAAATCCCTGATGTGATTGGCGATATTGGCATCCCCGGAAATTGTGGGTTCCGCCAATACCATCTTTCGCGGCATTCACACCAAAAACCTTGCCAATGCGGTCCTGGACACTCTTGATACTCATACCGGGCTCACCACCCCCGCCAATAGCCAACAGGCCCAGCTCATTGGCTGGTTTCCCGAGAATTTCCGGACATTTCTCGATGATATACTGGGCAAAACTGGGGGTGCAGGTCAGCAGGTGGGGCTTGCAGAGGTCAACAAACTGCAGAACCCTGGCAACGCCGCCTTCAGCGCCCACCGGAATCACACACAATCCGTAATCCATCAAGGCATCAATCACCGGTACCCCACCCGTGAACATGCTCAAGGCCATGGCATGCAGCACCCTGAGTCCCGGAAATGCGCCGCCCAGCCACAGTTTTCTGGCATGGAGCTGGCGATTGACCGTCACATCGTGTTTGGTCAGGGTGTACAGGGTGGGTTGTCCAGTTGTCCCCGATGTAGCGCTGATACGCACAAATTTATCTTCGGGGGCACAGGCCAACATGCCGTATGAGTGATTGAATCGCTCCAGGGATTCCTCCTGGGCTTGCCGCTGTTCGTCCTTGGTCATGGTGGGGATCTTGTAAAAATCGTCCCAGGTTTTAATGTCACCCGGCTGCAGTCCGACCGCGTCATACTTTTCCTTGTAAAAGAGCCCGTTCTCATAATTGTACTTGACCTGTTTCTGCAGCTCTTTGAACTGATGGTCCCGCAGCTGGTCCCGCGACATGGTTTCCCGCTCGGGGTTCCAGAATTTTCGATTTGGATCCAGATTCATTTGGTTTCTCCCTGTTTTGGTGATTGGTCTATTTTCTGGATAAAATGAGTACTCACGTTATAACTTCTTGTCTACCAGAAGTACTGCCAGATTTTAAATATATGTTAACAAAAATATCGATTCTGGCGTTTTGATATTTTGAATATGGGTGTTTAAACCGGGATAGATGGGGGCTTTTGATGATCTACGATTCAATCGTTGGTCAGCTTATCAGCTATTCAGAATTGATCCAAAACGGTCAGTTGTTATAACTTATATGGGAAGGTGATTGTAGTTCACCGCTATGGCAGAATGAGATGACCGACCGGTGTAATGCGCTTCTTGCTTTTAACTATTTTTCATGAAAATCCCGAATTTTAATCCAATTTCATAGACAATAACCCTTTTTCATGGGATAACAAATTATCCGAATTAAACTATAATTCATGAAAATGATAAAATATAATCAAAATTCACGATTCATAACCGTTTTTCACGGTTTTCAGGAATTGGATGAGGCGGTCTCTTTTGCTGGATATTCCGCATTAATCCAGGCCCATGATTTGAAAACGCCGATGCCGGACTATCTCTGTGTAATTGGTAAGAGACATAAAAAATACGATTTGGACCGCTGGCATATATTTACACCTCGTCATAGACCTGACGACACGCTTTTTGGACATTTGACCTTTGCACTGAAATACGAAGGTATCGATCTATCCGTTTTGAATGCACTGTTTCAAAGAATAGAAGCTGAAGAAATCAGGTCAATCATTCTCTCGGAACCGACTGGAAGATATAGCCGTAAACTATGGTTTTTATGGGAATGGCTACGCGGAGATCAGCTTGACATAGAAGATGCACGAAAAGGAAATTTCGTTCCTCTCGTTAATGGTAAATTACAGTATGAAGGGAAATCGTACCCGTCCAAACGCCATCGTGTTCACAACAATTTGCCGGGAACACATAATTTTTGCCCTTTAATCCGAAAAACGAAAACACTTGAGCAATTTACAGGAAAAGGGCTATCGAAAAAAACGATTGAAAATATCAGCCAGACCCATCCAGACTTAATCGGTCGAGCTGCTGCATTTTTATTACTTCAGGACTCTAAAGCATCTTATACGATCGAAGGGGAAGCGCCACCACATAACCGGATCGTGAGATGGGGAAAAATAATTGGTGAAGCAGGACAACGAAAACTCAACATTCCAGAGCTGGAACGTCTGCAGCAGATTGTCATTGAAGACTATCGGTTTACAAAACCGGGTCTCCGCGAAGAAGGCGGATTTATCGGCCAACATGACCGCAGCTCAGGTATGCCAATACCCGATCACATTTCTGCAAGACCAGACGATCTGGCAACACTTTTGACTGGTTTGATAAAAACGTATGAGCTTCTCTGTCAGGATGATTTTGATGTCGTCCTGACGGCTGCAATGATTGCATTCGGATTTGTATTCATCCATCCATTTGAGGATGGAAATGGTCGCATCCACCGCTACTTGTTTCATCATGTACTAGCCGAAAACGATTTCGTCCCAAAAGGGCTGGTTTTTCCCGTATCTGCAGTCATTCTGGGTCGTATTGATGAGTATCGTAAAATCCTGGAGCATTTCTCACAGCCACGACTTGATCTTATTGATTGGCGATCAACAGAGCGAAATAATGTTGAAGTACTGAACGAGACGATGGATTTATATCGCTATTTCGATGCGACAAAACAAGCCGAATTTTTGTTTGAATGCGTCGCTGAAACAATAAACAAAACACTGCCTGATGAGGTTGGCTTTCTTAAAAGATATGATTTGCTCAACAACTTTATTAAGAGCTACATTGATATGCCCGATAATCAGGTGGATCTCCTGATACGATTCCTGACCAATAATGCGGGTAAGCTTTCAAATCGGGCAAAGAAAAAGGAGTTTGAAAAGCTTACCGACCAGGAAATCCAAGCTATAGAAGGAAAATATTCAGAGATTTTCAATTGAAATCTACTTTGATCCCCCTCCTCCCGACATTCGATGGGGAAACGCGTAGCTCGAGAATGAGTTCATGAGAAGCGAGACTTGCAGCTTCGTAGAGACTGATCATACCCACACCTTTTTGGTGCACGCATATCTCTCTTGACAAATCTTTCTCATAGATATAACTCAATTAGCACAGACGTGCAAAATAAAACAATTTTGACAAAGTGTCAATACGAATAGGGGATAAAATCGTCCAACCCGCCACCGTCTGTTTCCCGTCAACAGTATTCAGGTGACTTCAAAAAAGAATTGAAAATGGCAAAAAAGATTATAGGGCTGGGTGTTATCGCTGTCATCTTATTTGTTTTAGCTATCGGGTATAAATTTATTCGCTTTACAGGACCGGTGGGCGCTGGTTTTGTTGCTGGGCATCTCTGTGCGGGCGTGTTTGTTGCGAAACGGGATTTTGAAGAGGTTCAGCAAACCGACCTGGATTCAACCCAGCAATCGGTATTTTCATCTGTCATCGATTATCAAAATCGGTCGGTGACAACAACCATGAATGGTCCATTTTCTTTTTCCAAAACGGCCGCTTCGTTTCACCTGGATCATCTAATTCCTCCTCCAGTCGACTGAAAAACATACCATCAAGCACTTGATCAAAGATCTGCAAAATTCTAACCGGACACTACTGACTGTTAATAGGGTATTCTGCTCTGTGGAATCCTGAGCCTGATTGAAAATCCATTGCCAAAGGGTCGGCTCAAATTTTAGATCACCGTTGTCGTATCGCGATTTTCCCAACAAGGAAAATCACTTGGTTATTTTTGAACGATCCCAAAACACGATTCGAATTTCAATTGCACGCTTGTGTAAATATCATTATGCAAGAAGAGGGGATTGGCAAGCTATATTTAGCACATATGTGCAAATAATAGCTTGCCACTGGATATGTGAGGCGAACATTCCTTTTTTACAACCGGGATATGCTCAAAACCGATAGCTTTCCTCAGATTAAGCGACGGGTGAAACGAAAAAACTATATGCTGGTACCTGAATAATCGGCATCAGACTAACTGGCCCCCTTTTTTTCATCCAGTTTCTTATGTATTTCTAATTGACATATTGCATTATGAGTTGATAAATATATATAAATTTTTAGTATGTCAAATACAGAGTACAACTAACGAAATTGTCAAGTATGTATTATAATAGAGAAATTGAATCCAAGATCTTAAAATTATCCAGCCAATACCCAGCTATAATTTTGACAGGTGCGCGTCAAACAGGAAAAACAACTCTGTTGAGACAGCTTTTTCCAAAATATAATTATATTACGCTTGACTTACCATCATTAGCAGAACAGGCGGAAACTGATCCTGAAGGGTTTTTATTGAGTAATCCCTCTCCTGTTATTATTGATGAAGCGCAATATGCGCCCGCTTTGTTCCGGCACTTAAAAACAGTTATTGATCAAAATCGTGATCTGGTCGGGCAGTTTATTATTACCGGATCTCAAAAGTTCAGTTTGATGAGAGAAGTATCAGACAGCCTGGCTGGGAGATGTGTTTGGTTGGAGTTGGAAGGATTGGACCTTACAGAACTAAGCCAAGGCAATCTGGATCCCAAAGATCTTAAACAACTGTATCAAGTTCTGATTCGGGGCAGTTTGCCTGAACTGTGGCGAAAACCAGATTTAAGTGTGGTTGACTATTACAGATCATATTTAGCGACATATTTGGAGAGGGATGTCAGGCAGATTGTCAATGTTGGAAATCTCAGAAATTTTGAACGTTTCATCAGAGTGTGTGCCAGCCGCAACGCTCAACTCCTTAATAAAAGTGAACTGGCGAAAGATGTTGGTGTTACATTGAATACTATCAATCAATGGCTGAGTATTTTAGAAGCTTGCAATCAAATCGTATTACTTGAACCCTATTTCGCAAATACAGGAAAAAGGATTGTTAAGTCACCAAAACTATTTTTTTGTGAAATTGGTCTTCTGTGTTTTTTACTGGGTATTAACGATTCAAACATACAAAATTCACCCTTTATTGGTAACATTTGGGAATCTTTTATATTGTCAGAGTTCAGAAAATGGATCAAAAACTGTAAACCAGATGCTGTTACCTGGTTTTATCGTGACAATAGAGGAAGAGAAGTAGATTTTATAATTGAATCAGACGGTCAATTGAATTTTTATGAAGTTAAATGGACCGCAAAACCTGAGAAAAGTGACATCAAAAACCTCAATAGTGTATACGATGACATTAGCTTAAAAAACCGGACGCGATTAATAACCCCCGGGAATAAATATTTATTGTCTCGAACCCCTAATAAATATCTACTGGACAATACAGTTAACGTTACAAATCTCGAGTATTTCTTAAGACCTCTTGAGCCGAAAAAGTGATATATTCAGACATGATGCGTTAACCGAATTCTAATACGCTTCCAAAATTCGATGACGTGAAAGGAATTTCCTATCACTTCCTCTTGAGCGATCTGTAAGGTTTGCGTCAGCTGGCGCTTTCCTCCATCTTCTCCTTTAGATAGACCCAGCCAGGCAGAAAACTGTTGTCTATCTTTGTTCGAGGTGCTTGAAGGGGATAGCCAATATTTTTCTCGCCGCCTGTCTGGAAGATATTCTTCTTGATGGTGAACAGAAGCTGCCCCGGAACGGCCACTGCCATTTCGTGAGCATGGGTTCCTGATACCACCTGGTCTCCAGTTCCGGGCAGAATCACTTCCGGTGTCCCGGTTAGAAAGGGTTTCAGGGCTCCCTTGATACAGGATTCCCCAAAGCCGGTGAAGCTTGAGGTGACAACATGGTTCCCTTCATAGCTCAAGGCATGAATGATATGGGTGGCCTGTCCGGGATTACAATAGAGCAGGATGGAATCAGGAATAAAAGGAGCGCTGGTCAGGGGAGCTACCAGAAAACCGCAGTGTTCCGCCACTCTCTTCAGGTTCTCTTCGGATGCCCAGTCTGCGCCAGAAGCCATTTGGCAGCGTATCTCGGATTCGTAGTCCTTATGCCACTGGTTCAATATCTGACTCTGGACAAATTCCTCCCACGGTAGTTTCAGCCAGCCCTGGCCCCAGGAACTGGGAACGCAGAAGTTGTCCTCTTTGGTCATGACGCTGCAGGTCTGGTTCCTGCGGGCGTATGTTATAGCCTGGCAGAGGGCCCAGCTCTCCCCGATTTTGCTGGGCTGAATGAAATCATCCGGGATTTCCGATTCATCCTTGATATACTTAATTGCCACCGGATAGGTGGCCAGCCTCAGGTTATTCTTCCGGGAGATGAGGTTTACCAGCCTTTGACGGAAGAACTGTATTCCGACATCAACAACGGCGGTTACCGGTTTTAAAAACAGAGGCAAAGCCATTGTACTTGACCGTGCCCCAACGTGTTTCTTTAATGGTGGTGAGAAACACTGGGGACACGATTTTTACTGATAAAATAGACAAATTAAAGAACACCAAATTACTTTTTATACCAACCCTGACCAAAATATTTAAACCAGACAGGAGCAAGTTATTATGAAAACACTGAGAACCCCCGATGAGCGATTTGCCGATCTCAAAGACTTTCCCTTTGAGCCTAATTATGCAGAAATCCCGGATGGAGAGGGCGGAACCCTGAGAATCCATTATCTGGATGAGGGCAGCCGGACAGCAGATCCGATTTTGCTGATGCACGGCAATCCCGCCTGGTGCTACCTGTACCGGAAGATGATTCCGATTCTGGTAAACGCGGGCCACCGGGTTATCGCAGTAGATCTGGTTGGATTCGGCCGTTCGGATAAACCTAGTGAATACGACGATTACACCTATCAGCGCCATGTGGGCTGGATGCAGCAGTGGCTTGAACTGGTAGACCTGAACCGGATTACCCTGTTCTGTCAGGATTGGGGCGGTATGATCGGCTTGCGGTTGGTGGCCGCAAATCAGGATCGCTTCGCTCGGGTGGTGGCGTCCAATACCAGTCTTCCCACCGGGAATGAGACGCTACCCCAACCCTTCCTGGACTGGCAGATATTCTCCCGCGACGTCGAGGATTATGACCTGGGAATCATCATTGCCATGGGTAGTCTGTCCCCGATTCCGGAAGAGGTCATCGCGGCGTACAATGCCCCCTTCCCGGACGAGACTTATAAGGCCGGCGCCCGGATTTTTGCCTCCCTGGTACCGCATGACCGGGAACATCCAGCGTTTGTAGCCAACCGCAAGGCCTGGAAAAACCTCCAGGAGTTTAAAAAGCCTTTCCTGACCGCTTTCAGCGATAGCGACCCGATGACCAAAGGCGCCTATTATCCAATGCAGAAGAAAATCCCCGGAGCCGCCGGACAACCCCATATGACGATAAAGGGTGTGGGACATTTTACACAGGAGGAGCGTGGCGAAGAGATGGCCGAAATAGTCATCGATTTCATAAAACAGAACCCCATTAACAGTTAAGAAAACAGATTTTTAGAGGTGAAGAGATTCGCCCGATAATGCGTTTATAGATTGCTGCCGGACAAAACCGGCTATCAGTATTCAATTCAATTTACGGAGTAAAATTATGGCACAACAACTTGCAGACAGACGGGACATGGATTTTGTTATCTGGGAACAGTTAAACGGTGAAGCGCTATTGAGCGATGACCTGTTTCCGGGGTTCAATAAAAAAACATGCGATATGCTGCTCACTGAGACAAGCAACCTGGCAGTAAAGGAGGTGCTACCCACACTGAAAGATGCCGATGAGATCGGCGTACAATTCAAAGACGGCGAAGTCAAGGTACCGGAAAGTTTTCATCGCCCTTTCGAGCTCCTCAGGGAAGGGGAGTGGGGCAATTTGATGGTTTCGGAAGAGATGGGCGGCCAGCAGGCACCCCCTTTTATCGCCGCTGCTTCAGCGGAATATTTCATGGGTGCCAACTGGGCGCTATACAGCTATGTAGGCATGGGGAACAGCACTGCCGGTATGATCCAAAATCACGGTACCCCCGAACAGATCGATACATATGTTAAAAAACTGGTTTCAGCAGAGTGGGGCGGCACCATGCTGCTCACCGAACCCCAGGCCGGAACCGATGTGGGCGCCATTGAAACCACGGCTGTAGACAACGGTGACGGCACCTACACCATTACCGGAAATAAAATATTTATCACCAATGGTGAACATGATCTCATGGAGAACATTATCCATCCGGTTCTGGCTCGTGTAGAAGGCCATGAAGCAGGCACCAGGGGGATCTCTATTTTTATCGTTCCCAAGTTTTTCGTCAACGACGACGGCAGCCTGGGCGATCGGAACGACATCGTTTGTACCGGTGTGGAGGAGAAGCACGGTATTCACGGCAGCGCCACCTGCAGCATGGCCATGGGCTCCAAGGGCAACTGTATCGGTTATCTCCTGGGTGGCGAAAAAAAAGGCATGAAGATCATGTTCGAGATGATGAACGAAGCCCGGATGGCGACAGGCCTCCAGGGACTCTCCTACGCTTCTGCCGCGTACATATCAGCAGTAAACTACGCCAGGGAACGGATTCAGGGGAGTGATATCGAGAAGTTTGGTCAAAAAGACGCTCCCGGCGTGGCCATCATCCAGCACCCGGATGTGCGAAGAAATCTGCTCACCATGAAATCTTACCTGGACGGCATGCGCAGCTTTTTTTATTACATGACCATCGTGGGCGCTAAAGCGGAATTTGCCGAAAACAAGGAAGAGAAACAACTCAATAACGGCTTGTTCGAGCTGTTGACACCCATCATCAAAGAGTACCTGGCGGTCAAGGGACACGATGTCTGTATTCAGGCCATGCAGGTATATGGCGGTGCCGGTTATACCAAGGATTATCCGGTGGAACAGTATGCCCGTGACTGTAAAATCGCTTCCATCTATGAAGGAACCAGCGGTGTCCAGGCCATGGACCTGCTGGGACGAAAGCTGGCCATGGGTGAAGGCCAGGTTTTTATGAGCTTCATGGGTGAGATTCTGAAAACGGTTGCCCAGGCCAAAGAGATTGATGCCACCAAAGAACTGGCCGGAAAAGTGGAAAAGGCGGTGAATCGCATGGGTGAAGTGGCCATGCATCTGGGCGGTATCGCCATGAAAGGAAAAATCAAACCGGCCATGGCTCACTCCCTGCCCTATCTCCATGCGATGGGTGATGTCATTATGGCCTGGATGCTCCTCTGGAGAGCAGTTGAAGCGGCTCCCAAAGTTGAAAAAGCCAAGAAAAAAGACAAGGCTTTTTACGAAGGTCAGGTGAAAACCGCGGATTTCTTTATCAACACGCTTCTCTATGAGACCCTGGCAAGATTTGACTCGATCCAGAACACCAATGAAGCAGCCCTTGATATTTCGGATGAAGGATTCGGCGGCCTGTAGCAAACAAATCCTCTGCCGACCAGATGCAGGAATTTCTCCAGTTTCTCCGAGAGCCTTCTCAGACTTACGGTCTTCGCCAATAACCTCTTTCATCTCATCTGTTTTTACGGATTCCCGGGAACAAAATAGTGGGATGTGATTATGATGACGCCTTCTCTAGCATTTTATTCATAACCGGCACCATGATGAACATCAGGGTGTCCTTCACCCAGGCACGGTATTCAGATGAATCCGGATCAATCCCAAGGGCACCGGCCTGCAGGGAGCTAGCACCTACATAATTGATTATCAGCGCGTTGAATGTGTCGTTAAAACGTTCGATATCCCGGGAATCGACTTCAGCCGGAAATACCTTTCTGGCAGGTTCTCTGGTTCGGATCAATATGTTGATGAGATGGTCATACCCGGGGATGTTCTCCGGGTTGTCCATCTGACTGATATTCTGGTTTATCAAATGCAGCGGTTCAGGATCGCTAAAATGCCATTCGAGAGCGAGGTCGAGCAGGAGGGATAGTCCTTCTTCAGGCCGGAGACCAATGGTCTCTTTAGCCCATTTCCGGTAGTTCTGGTAAAGCTTCTCACATTCAACCTGAACGATCTCTTCAAAAATTTCGGATTTGCGAGCGAAATGGTAACGGATCGCACCGTGTTCCATGCCAGCCTCGCTGGCGATCATCCTGATACTGGCCGCATGATAGGGATGCCGGGCAAATACACGCCGGGCTGCATCCAGGATGCGCTGCCGGGTCCTGGGTCCCTTGGACAAGCCCTTTTTAGTCGCTTTCTTGGGGGGTTGCCCACGGTTGGACGATTTTCCTTTTTCCATCTTTTAGCCGTCTGCGGTTGTTTTGTTAGTCTAATAGATCAATATATTATAGAATATACACGTATGTGCTAAAAATGATTGACAGTCCCCCTTCGGCTCATATACATTTATTCACACATATGTGAAAATAATGTGTTTTCGACAGATTGTCAACACGAATAAGCGAGAGGGGGTATACTCACATCAATTTCAAAATCGAAACTTCAAAATGATCATTGGCTGAGAAAGGGTATTCCCTATTCTAAAGTTGGAAGGAGGGTACTATATAAAGAGGCTGATGTGAAAGAATATATTGAGGGGTGTAAAATCAATCTGGAATCAGAATAAATTCTAAACTAGCAAGCCAGTATATTGAAGATAAATATACTAACCGAATATTTCAATTTAGGGGGATCCTCTCCCCCAATCATGCCTTGAAATATATTGATCTCTTTCCAAGTCAGTATAATCATTCAAATCCGACGCAGAGATACTGTAAATTAATCCGCAGAAATCAACAATCGATTGGTAATAATCGAAACCAGTTTAATTATCGAAAGTTAGCCTGTATTTCAATAAATATATTCTCCCTTAATACTAGGTTTTAATTCTACCGATTTCTCTTATCAATGGGATAAAGAGTGGGATGAAAATCAATTTATTTCTTGATTGTGAAAGAGGAAAACTTGGCGGAGGTACGTGGGAATCGAACCTACGCTGTCTTTTTGATAGCGGGCATTACACGGGGTATTGTCACACATTTGTCACACATTTAGGGACTATGATTTAGAATCTATTTTTAAAATCTTACCTTTTTTAGCCTGCATTTCTCTGACCTTTTGATAAACTTTGAGACTTTCTGTCTGTTTACCCTGACAATATCGATCAAACGCTTTATTGGTTTTATGCATTGTACCATGCTCTCTCAATTCTTCAGTGCTGAAATACTTTCCTAATGCAGAGGTGGTACTGTGACGCGTTCCGCCATATAAATCTACTCCTTCAACACCAAGATTGCTACATGCTCTTCGCCACCAGCCATAGAACATGTTTTTTGAATAATGGTCCCCAGGTTTTGCTGATCCATTTGCACAATCATGTCTAAAAAAGTACAAATCAGGCATTCCGACAGGTAACGATCGGTATATTTGAATATCGTCGTCTAACATAGCAACAAGTTTTGGGTCTTTTTCTTTTGGATGCGGAATGATAATAGAACCGTTAACATCTATTTCACGCTCCTTTAAAAATCGTAATTCTTTAGGTCTGATAGCAACGTATGTTGCTAACCATTTAACACCTAACCAAACCTTAAAGTGCGGACATATGCGTCGTATTTCGTCTATTATTTTCTGTTGCAACTCAATGTCTATTATGTTTCTCCAACCTAATTCATATTTAATCTCTGGAATTTTTGGCAGCGGAATATTTTCCCTGTTATGAAGCCAAGTAAAGAAATCATTAATATATGACCGAATATTCGCTCGGGTTTTATTCCCTACCTTAAGGCTGTACAGATAATCCTCAAAATCACCGAAACTGAATGTTTTGATGTTCTTTTGACCCCAATAGTGAACCATTTTATGAACAGAGTTTTTCATTCTGGAAAACGTCTCAGGCTTTATATTTTGTTCTTTTATGCTTAACCATTTTACCACTTGGGTTTCAAAACCGAGCGGATTGGAATTCTTATAATCTCTGGAGTCAAACGTACCTTCAACTGTTTTAAATCTCAATCCGGCAAGAAATTGTTGGGCTTCGTAATAGTTATTAAACCTTTGAATGACATCCCGTCCAAATTTGACTCTACATTTCTGGGGAATTATTGTTTGATCAAAATGAGCTGAACAAGTAAATCCTGATCTATTTTCATCATGATGCAACTTCCCCTTGCACAACGGACATCTCTCCGCTGTATAAATATTTCCTTTCATGCATAGTCTCCCAATGTGAGATTGAGAGACTATTTTAGGAGGGTTGCGCATCATTGTCAAAAATCAAAAAAAGGTCGAAGACAGAAATTAATATGAACCGTATAAAGCTTTGTTATTACAAATATTTCATCACTAAATCCCACATGCCGGTCTCTCGCTTGTCCCGATACCGATCTGGGTACCGAACGATCTCAACGTCAGTCCGCAATCTGAAACCGTCCCACAGAGTTCCGGTGCCGCATATCGTTATGCGAAAGGTCCCTGTCGGATGAGTCAAGATTGCTTAGTAAGGACCTCCACTAGTGCTGGCGAATTAAGAAGCGTTGACTCGTCCCCTACGAAATCCTCAGATAAAAAGTAGCTCGCTCTATTTACCAACCTAATTTCACCGTTCGACTGAACATTCTCAAACAGGATACTGTAACCCCTTGTTAACCGCTTAATAACCGTCAGTGGTGATATCACAAATTTGTAGCCTGTTAATCCGGCATTATATTTTCGTCCACAAACGAAAAATACTCGTTATCCCCGATGACCAAATGATCAAGAACCTTGATGCCAATGAGATTACCCACATCCACCAGCCGTTTTGTGATCGTGATATCCTGTGTTGAAGGCTTAGGATCTCCACTAGGATGGCAGTGGCAAATCACAATCGCTGCTGCTCTGCGTTCAATTGCCGGAGCAAAAACCTCACGGCAATGGACCAGACTCTGATTCAAAGTACCCAGTGAAATCATTTGATCGGCAATCATCCGATGTTTATTATCCAGCAGGGTAACGATAAAGGTTTCCTGTTTGTACTGTGCTAATCGAATTCGAAAATGTTCATAGATCTGACTGGAACAAGTAAAAAGCTCACCAGGCGTCAATCTTTTCTCACCGTACCTATGAGCTATTTCTTTCACCAGACAAACGGATTCTTTCTTTTCAGAGTTCAGTAGCAAATTTTCGATGATTTCTCGCATGCAAGCGCCCTTCATCTCTTCAATTGGAATATGAAGAACCTTGTTCAACAGGTCTTGGTCGGTTAAGTAAAAACGATTTGAGATCAGCATAATTCTCCTGGAATAGGTTGGGTTGGATCGGTAACTTGGTAAATGAAAATAGAGACTGGAGGAGATAAGCCAACACATCACAGCTATTGGCTCACCTATTCAATCAGGACAGCTTAAAAAGGGATATCGTCCTCAACAACCTGGCTGTTACTATCGGTTGGAGAGGGGATGTGGTTCAGTTTTGGAGAGGAAGAAAATTGCTGGCTGCCGGAATTCTTTGAATCCAGAAACTTTAGCTCACGGCAGACAATTTCTGTGGAGTAGCGTGTGTTTCCATCCTGATCCTCCCATTGGCGGGTTTGCAGTTTGCCACCCAAAGGGCACCGGTTTTAGCCGTAACACGCTGAAAAAACGGCTCTTTACAAACGCCGGTTTTCGTCTCAAACGAAAAACGGCTGATTATTCAATTTCTTACTTAAATCATGCATCTATGGAGGTATAATGGGAATGCTTTATGAACCAAATAGTCACCATAACGAGTCATTGGTAATCCATGATTCTTTGTACATTCCAAACCGGAAAAACTACGGTTTAAAAAATCCATCCAGAATCGTTCGGGACATTGAGATCCTATGTCATTCGATAATAGATAATTGTCGTCTGGATAAATTATCTGATGTTCTTGGTAAAATCGACTTACTGATGGAAAAAATGGATCAGATAGGTCAGATTCCGACGAATGACGCCAAGTCAGACCTGGATGAAATGATTTACGTTTCGCAGTTGATCCAACGGGCTAATGAACTCGCGTTAAGCAAGGGGCTATCGATGCTTTTCATGGAACCGTGAAAAATCAATTTGAATCACTTCATAAATGACCTCACGAAAGACCCAGTCAGGCTTCAACTCAGCAATAATTTTATAACTCCATGCTCCGCTAAATCAGGAAAAGTACCTTGTAAATCGCTCAAATTGCCCGCCCTCTGTCTTCCCTCTTTTTGGGAGGGAGGGCAAAAAGAGAGGGTAAAAACCCGGAAAAGAGAGGAGGAGTTTAGGTTGAGTGAGATAGGATGATCAGATCAGTCTGTCAATAACCTATGATAAATCATAGATAAGGGTAGTGAGTTACTTTTTCCCAGGTTTTTATTGGATAATGGATAAACCAGATTCAATCGTCGTCCCACCTTCCGTATCCAGGAATAGAAACGGTATCGTCATCGAATATGCCTTTGTCAGCCTCTTTATGACATGAGTTGCAATTGCTCAATGATCCGACTTTGTCGTTGTCTGCAATTAATTTCTGAGGGATTTTCCGGTGTTTGTTTTTAATGTATCTGGTTGATGTAATCCTTAATGGTACCTCGGATCTACTGATTTGTTTCATTATTTTCCTGGATCTTTTATAGTTCGATTTTTCTGCTGAATTGTTTATCAAATATGTCGATATTCGATTCCTATCAGATTCAGTAAATTCGAGTTCTTCGCCGAAATGATCTTTTAAACTGGCTAATGATAGCAGTTTCTGCCATGATTTTTCTGGTAATAGCCCTGGAGAATATGCAAAGTGACACTGCCCGCACTCTTCACGATACAGCTCATTCAGAACTGGTTGGACCCCTTCATTTCTTCGACTTTTTCTTTTGTCGTCATCAGCATAAATTGAATTTATGACAAGGATGCAGAAGAGAATAGTCGGTATCACCAGGTTAAAATTTCTCATAACACCTCTCAAAGTTTGAAGAAAAGGTCGAGGGATTTTCTGAAGAACGCCTTTTGCTCAATCAAATGCAAAATTTTCATTTCAGATCGTCAATATAATCAATACCGAACTGTTTCTGACTGTCGTGAACTACGGGTCAAGCATCTTCTTGACCAGGGCTGTTTCCTTTCTGGTAGCCTCAAGATAGTTGAAACCAACTTCTGATTGCATAATTTGGGATTCCTCTGCATCTGTATACATGGTCGTCTGAAATCCTTTTCTAATCTTGCAAAGGGCTTTTATCGTGTACAAGGTTTTATCGATGGAAACAACTCGGTAAAATACTGTTCCTGTGTTTTGAGTCTGACTTTTCAAAATCATTCCAACTACGGTCATCCTTCCTCTCCACTGTGTTTTTATAGCATAGTATACATTTGCTCATCCTTTTCCAATAGAGAAACGGTTTATGAAAGACTGAAGCTGGCTCGCGAGAACTTCACAGTTGAAAACAATCTGAAAGAATTGGCTGAACCACCTGATTGCTATTTAATTGTCTTACTGAGATCCGTTTTAGTGGATCTCAGATGTATTGACGTGTGTATCCTGATCATACTCACAATCAAATCAATTCTATTTTAAAACGAACAGTCTAAAGGAGCAAATCAATGAGTGAAAAAAATGGGACGTATGAAAACGCTGAAAAACAATCAAATCGGATCATGGAAGTACAACCCTGGCAGTATTCAACCGGTCCCAAGTCATTGAACGGTAAGCGTCGATCTAGGATGAACGCAAAACAGCATGGGTTCGACACTGAAATTTTACGTGAAATCAGAAAATCCGCAAGAAGACCGGAAGTAATCGAACTGGAGACCCTTTGCAAGGAATTGATAAAACAGGTCAAAGCTGGTGACCCAGGAGAATTAGAACCGATAATGGATCAATTGGACGCCAAATTTCAGGAACTGAGTGCTGATTATGATAAAGAACACGTTCCCCAGGAGATGCAGATGGAGTCACAGTATACGACTGTATTGATGTTGAAAACGATCAATTTTGCCATCCATAAAGGAGCGATGAGGATGTACTCGGCTGTTTTTGAAAATTGAATCAAGATTCCTTCAGGGGAATCTTGATGAGTCTGTCTAGAATCAGTTGACCAGATAGTGGGGGAAAAAACGTCGCCACCTCCACCATTTTACCCCTTCCACATTCTATATCTACTCCAGCACTCGCATTAACTCGTTCATATCATAGCTAATTTGTTGTTTTGTAAATTTTTATTGGGAAATTGTAATGTTACGGAAGCCACTGGGATTTCCTTTGGGGTACTTATGAAAAGGGCTATATAGGGCTGGGATTTGGTCTGGATTTTTCTTTGCGGGTCATATGAAATAATTTGGCAGTATCCGTTGGTGTCCGTTCGTGCTAAGCGGTTCGATTTTCAATAATATTACCTTGGTTTTTTGGATTTTTTCATGTATAATAAATGGAGTAAATAAATCGATGTCATGCTGACCAACAATCAAACACCGCCACGCTATCGGCTTAGTTCAACAAGTAACTTAAATTGAGTATGCTAACCCAGTTATCATATGAAGAGGTTTAATGATGAGAATAATTTTAGCATTTTTACTCACTACAGTATTATTGGAGCCAGCATATGCCTTTGACACCTTTATCTATGCGGCGAATTTTCCGCCGTACCAGATCGAAAAAGGCCCGCAACCCGGCTTTGCTATTGAGATCTTAAAAGAAGCCGAGAGACGTATCGGGCGCAAGTCACAGGTAAGATTTGGGCCATGGGCTCGGTCTCTAAAAAGGGCGATCACTAGTGACAATGTCATTTTGCCGGCAATTTACCGTACAGCGTCACGGGAAAAAGATTTCAAGTGGATAGTCGAATATACGGCGTCTAAAACTGTTTTTCTTACCATTAGTGACCCTATTAATAGTCTTGACCAAGCCCGCCGCCTTGATCGTATTGGCGTGACGCACAAAAGCTCCATGGATGATTTTCTAACGGCACAAGGGTTCATCAATCTTGATCGTGTAGACTATACAAGAACCAATATTATTAAACTCAGGGTTGGACGAATAGACGCCTGGTGTCTTTCCGAAAATTTAGCCCGCTGGGCGTGGCGAGAAGCGGGCTTATCCAGCGAGAAACTTGTCGCTGGAAAAGCGATAAAAACAACTCATGCCTGGATTGCCGCAGGCCAGATGTTCCCCGATGATCTAGCAGTCAAATATCGTGACGTTGTTAAGAAAATGAAGGCTGATGGAACTATCGAGAAAATACTAAATGGGTATAGGTAGATGAAACAGAAAAACACAGATGCCCTCAATACATTACAAACAATGCTTCCATTTAAAGCAGATAACCTTACATCAAAACTAACCAAGTTATCACTTGCGGCCGCTTGTTTTTTAGGGCTGATTGTTGGAACAGCACAGGTTGTAACAGATTACAGAGAACAAGACAATCAGTTGAATAGCGATATTAATAATATTTTAATGGCTGCAGAGAAACCTGCCAAAGAAGCGGCTTACAATTTAAACAGAAATGTCGCTGCAATAGTCATTGATGGCCTGATGCAATACTCATTTATTGATAACGCAGTAATAACAGACAGTTTTGGTGACGTATTGGCCTCAGGTATTGAAGTACCTGATATAGATAGTTTTACAAGATCAATATCAAGTTACTTATTTGATATTGATAAAGAATATACGATTGACCTGCCTGGTGATGATAGGGATCCGCTTTATGGGCAGTTATCCATTATTGTTGATAAGCATAAAGCGATGGACGACCTTTATGAGCGTTCATT
>Ga0233437_1001478_pt1 | contig 42780 bp, 41 predicted proteins | sample SI_122_August201_FD_182714 | JGI IMG/M metagenome (GOLD analysis project Ga0233437, IMG submission 182714) | Seawater microbial communities from Saanich Inlet, British Columbia, Canada - SI_122_August2016_200_MG | ecosystem: Environmental > Aquatic > Marine > Inlet | place: Canada: British... | reverse complement strand
GCAATGTTGAAAACTGGTTCCATCTTATCGCACTTAATCGTTGCTTCCGGTTATTATCAATTGGTTACACCTACTATATAATACGGCCCGCGAGGGTGGGCATAACCATTTATTAACATGGCTGTTTGCCATGTTAATAGGCTAAATATAATATTATCAGGTCAATTTGCCGTATCAAATTTTCAAGGCTTGGATTATCCTTACGACATATAAAGGTGCCACATTATACCATAACAGGGCCTGAGTACCAAAGTACCTTGACGAATTGGTGTTAACCCCATTGCGTGGCTTTGTTGCACTATTCAGCCAAATAGAGCCAAAGAATGTAATAGTCTTTCTTCTCCCTTTGGATTTATGCTACAGGGCATGTTTTGGGCATACCTAGCCCAGTCATAAGGTTCATCGCTTTACAGCGAAGGCTCACTTCGGTGTTCTGACTATCCAACTTTTTGCTGCTCAGGGATTCGCCGAAGATACGCTTGAGTCGATAGATGCCAGTTTCTGATAAACTGCGACGATGATAACCACTCTCCCGTTTCCAAGCTTCGCGACCGATTTCCTTGATGCGTCTTAGGTTATCATCCCGCGCATCCATGAAACCATTATTATGGAAGATGGCGCTCTTGCGGGGTGGAATCACGGCTTTAGCTCCCCGCTCTGCGATAGCATCGTAACAAGTTTTGAAATCATATCCCCCATCTCCGGACACCTGATCAATCGGCTCACTTATCTCGTCTAACAAGGTCGGTAACATATTTTTCTCATGACCTCGACTATCAGTCAATACGCAAGCCATAACCTCTCCCGTCTCTTCATCAAAGCCCAGATGCACCTTGCGCCAGGTGCGCCGTTTGCTTTTTCCATGTTTGCGCACCTTCCATTCTCCCTCTCCATACACTTTGAGTCCTGTAGCATCCACTACCAGATGAAGACCTTCCTTTTTGCGAGCATGAGGCAAGATTACGGTTATCCCCGGTGTCCTTCGGCACAGTGTGGTGTAATGGGGCACTGGCAGTTTAATTCCAATTAAATTAATGAGTGATCCTATGATCCCTTGGGTTTGGCGGAGCGGCAATCTGAATACGTTTTTCAAAATCAACATACATTCAATGGCAGTATCGTTATATGTGTAAGGATGGCCCTTGCGTCCGGTTTGCTTCGCCTGTATCCAAACTTCGATAACATCATCTGACACCCATAATGTCAGATCTCCCCGATTTATCAGGGCTCTGTTATAATCTGACCAATTAGTAATTTTGTAGCGGGTTGGTGAGGGATGCTTTTTAATTGTGGGGGATACTCCCATTTCTCTATTTCCCCCACGGCAAGATTAACCGCTTATTCGCATTTGTGCAACAAAGCCACGAACTGTGCACAGAAGCCAATGAACAAATTGCTGTGGCAACCATCGGAAGAGACAAGACGCGAACATGACTTCATCCAGTTCGTGAATGAGAGGTACGGGCTTGCGATTACCAACTAATCCGGAATCGCTGGACCACTACAAGAAACTTGTACCCGAACTGGAAAGGGATTAGTGAGGGGGAGACAGCATGAGTCAGAGTGAGCCGCAATTCGAGACACTGATCGTGACCGTGGACGATGGCGTTCAGATCGTCACCTTGAACCGCCCGGAGGCCATGAACACTATTAACGACGCCATGACACACGAGCTTCTGACCGCATTTGAAATGGCTGCGAGAAACAGCGAAGTCCGGGCCGTCCTCCTGCGGGCGACCGGTCGCGCCTTTTGCGCAGGATTTGAACTCGGCTCCATGCAGAGTGAGGGTGCCGAAGCTGTCTTTCAGGCCAAGAGTGGCCTGGCTGAGATAAACAAGATACCCCTCGCTATCCTCGGTCTCGAGAAGCCGGTCGTGGCGGCAGTTAACGGGGTGGCAGTGGGGGGCGGCTTTTCTCTGGTATTGTGCTCGGACCTGGCGATTGCGTCGGAGACGGCCAGGTTTTCCGTGATCTACGCCCGGCGCGGCCTGATGTCCGATCTGGGAATCAACTACATGCTTCCTCGATATGTGGGCCTTCGCAAGGCAAAAGAGTTGATCTTCACCGCCGACATGATTGATGCCGCCGAGGCGGAACGACTGGGGCTGATCAACAAGGTCGTCTCGCCGGATGCCCTCGATGATGAAGCTCTTAGTCTGGCAAAGCGTATGGCATCCGGGCCAACGAAGGCCCTGGGGCTCTCCAAGATGGCGATTCACCGGTCACTGGATACCGATCTGGCCACGAGCCTGGAGCTTGAGACCTGGGGACAGGCATTGTGTATTCAAACACAGGACGTCATTGAAGGATGGACGGCCTTTGCTGAAAAGAGAGATCCGAATTTTCAGGGAAAATGATGAGCATGAGGCGTCAGCATGAAGCCTGATCCCTATCAGAAGAGTGCAAAGCAGTACGACAGGTTCGTTGATCCACTCAATAGAGGATTGAAGGCCATCGGTCTGAAGATGTTTCCACCCAACGAAGGGATGTGTGTTCTTGATGTAGGATGCGGAACAGGGACGCAACTCAGCTATTATCAGAAGGCAGGCTGCAAGGTGTTCGGTTTGGACTCCTCACCGGCCATGCTGGAGGTTGCCCGGCAAACACTCGGTGAACATGCGGAACTTCATGCAGGCAATGCATCAGGGTTGCCATATCCGGATGAAACGTTTGACCTGGTTATTGCGGCGTTGACCCTGCACGAAATGCCCGCCCAGATCCGAATGGAAGTAGTCGGTGAATGCAAACGTGTCGTAAAGAGGGACGGTCGGATACTGCTCATCGATCATCACCCCGGGCCCACCCGATTCCCAAAGGGCTGGATACACAAGGCCATCACGACTTCCATGGAATTATTGGCTGGACGAGAGCATTACAGGAACTATCGCGATTTTCTGAGTCGCAGAGGGTTGCCAGCATTAATCGAGGCACATGGTCTGGGGGTGGATAGCAGCAGGATTGTCAGCGGAGGAAACCTGGGGCTTTTTCTGGTGACCCTCGCATAAATTCAGGTTCGCATTCTTATGCGTAGTTCGAACTGAGTTTCATCAGGAGGTAATGTTTTGGCTGAACAAGAAAGTTTCCTTGGTGACTATAGAGTTCTGGACCTTACCGACGAAAAGGGTCATCTGTGCGGCAAGGTTTTAGGGGATTTTGGGGCGGATGTCATCAAGATCGAAAGACCTGGCGGAGACCCTGCCCGAAATCGAGGGCCGTTCTACAAGGACGTTGCCGATCCTGAGAAGAGCCTCCTCTGGTTCGCCTTCAACACAAGCAAAAAAGGAATCACCCTCGATATAGAAAGCCACGACGGTCAGGAGATATTCAAGCGGTTGGTGAAGACCGCCGACCTGGTAATTGAATCGTTTGAACCGGGCTATCTGGATCGCCTCGGGCTTGGGTACGCGGATCTGGAGAAAATCAAGCCGGATATCATTCTGACCTCCATCACTCCGTTTGGACAAACCGGTCCGCATGCCCACTACAAAGCCACCGACATCGTGGGTGTGGCCATGGGCGGTCTTGCACGTATATTAGGGGATCTTGGCAGGGCGCCAGTGCGAATGAGTTGCGAGCCGCAGGCTTACTGTCAGGCTGGGATACACGGCGCCGTGGGATCAATGGTCGCGATCTACCACCGGGCGCTTACCGGCGAGGGGCAGCACGTAGATGTATCGATGCAGGAGGCGGTGGAACTCAGTTTAATGAATGCCGTCGAAGTGTTTGATCTGATGAAAGTCAACCTGATTGGAATGGGCCAGTTCTTGATAAGCCCAAGACCACAGCCCCTGGGCCCGCTGTTTCTGCGCTTCGTTCTTCCATGCAAAGATGGTCATGCGGTGCTGTATTTCGTCGGCGGCATGAAGGTCGGAATTCATTCGTCAACCGAACTGATTCGCTGGGCCAACGAGGAAGGGATGGCACTTGAATTGAAGGACTATGACTTCAACCAGTGGGACGGATCAACTATGCTGCAAGAGGACTATGACGGATATATTGCGCTCATAAGAGATTTCCTGATGACCAAGACGAAAGAGGATCTTCTCGAAGAAGCCGTAAAGCGAGGCATAATGATGGCGCCTTGTGCTACCATGGCCGATATCATGGAGAACCGTCAACTTGAGGCGAGAGACTTTTGGGAGAAGGTAGATCATCCCGAGCTGGGAGATGTGATTACCTATCCCGGTGCTCCTGTGAGATCAGGCGATACTCCATGGAAGATGCAATGCCGTGCTCCCTTGATCGGCGAGCATAACGATGAAATATACAAAAACGAGTTAGGTTTCACGAACGAGGAGATCAGCACTATGAAGTCCCGGAATACTATTTGATATCGATCAACATAATCTGGTGACAGGAGACAGGTAATGATGAAACAGGTGTTCGAAGGAATAAAAGTCGTTGATTTTGCATGGTCAGCAGTTGGTACGCAGGTTGGAAGAGAACTGGCCTATCATGGAGCTACGGTGATACGCGTAGAAAGTCACAGTCGACCCTGTCCACTCAGAAGCATGGCTCCCTTCAAGGATGGCATAACTGGCCTTGACCGAGCCGGAGTGTTTGCTGAGTTCAACGCTCAGAAATATGGCATGACTGTGGATATGACTCACCCGAACAGCAAGGAGGTCGCTCGCAGGCTCGTCGCTTGGGCTGATATCATCAGTGACAGCATGACCCCGGGGACGCTGGCAAATTTTGGACTTGACTACGAGAGTTGCCGCGAGATAAATCCGAGGATTATCTATTTTAGCACAACGATGCAGGGGCAGGATGGACCTCACAAAGATTTCCAGGGTTTCGGGCATCACGCCAATGCGCTGTTCGGCGTATCGCAAACCACAGGATGGCCGGATGGCGAGCCCAACCTGTGTGGGACAGCATACTCGGATTTTATAGCTCCATGGTATTTACTCGTGGCGGTCATCGGGGCGCTTCTGAGACGAAGTAAGACCGGCGAAGGCACGTATATCGAACAGTCGCAACTGGAAGCCGGGTTGAATTTTGTGGTGCCGCACCTTCTTGATTACGGAGTGAATAACCGAATTCTTGAACGGATGGGAAACCGTGATCGTGAAATGGCTCCTCACGGAATTTATCCATGCGAAGGTGCAGACAGATGGGTAGCAATAGCCGTTGCCGATGATGCGCAATGGCGTAGTTTTTGCAGGGTTATCGGTAATCCTGAATGGGCTGGCGATCCTAAATTTGATACATCTTCCCAACGGAAGGCGAATGAAGATGTAATGGATAACTTAATTTGCGAATGGACTAGGAACTACACGCAGGAACAAGTCATGAAGATGATGCAGGAAGCCGGTGTAGCTGCCGGTGTGGTTGAAACCGGAGAAGACCTGCTTAACGATCCACAAATGAAATACAGGGGACATTTCCCGGTGCTGAATCATCACGGGATCGGTCCACATTCATATCATGCCCCGGCTTATAAACTCTCGAAGACTCCTTGCCAGATAACCCGCCCGGCACCGTGTATTGGGGAGCACAACGAGTATGTTTACAATGAGATACTTGGTTTCTCAGGTGATGAAATAGCAGACATGATCGCCGAAGGTGTGATAACCACGGAATCATGATCACTGAACACAAATGCCAAGGCTGAGAGGAGTGTGAAAGTATGATTTGCATATCTGAATGTTTGATGAGGAGGAAGCAATGGCCGGTATAGTATCCTTCGGTGCCTATGTTCCCATCCACCGGATGAACCGCACCGAATTCCACCGGGCCTGGGCCGGATTCCCCATTCCGGGGGAATCGGCGGTGGCTGCTTACGACGAGGATACCATCACGATGGGAGTCGAGGCTGCCATAGACTGTATTCGGGATTTTGACCGCCAGTCCATCGACGCCGTCTTTCTGGCTACCACCACTTGCCCGTATAAGGAAAAACTGGGGGCGAGTATCATCGCCACAGCCCTTGATCTGCGGGCCGGGATTCGCACCATGGATATCACCGGGACGCTGCGTGCCGGAACCACGGCGCTGGCCACGGCTCTTGACGCCATCAACGCAGGGTCGGCGCGAAACGTCTTGGTAGTTGCTTCCGATTGTCGACTCGGGGCGCCTTCCGGCATGCTGGAGCAGATGCTGGGAAGCGGGGCCGCTGCGTTGCTCATCGGCACCGATGGCGTGATCGCCGAGATCGAGGGGCACTCTTCTCTCTCCGATGAGTTCTCCGGGGTGTGGCGATCGGATGACGACCTTTTCGTACGTTCCTGGGAAGATCGCATGACCCTTGAAAAGGGCTACTCAGCCATGCTTTCCGAAGCGATCAGTGCCCTGATGCAGAAATACAATCTACAGGCGGATAGCTTTGATAAGCTGGTTATCGATGCTCCGACCAACGTCACAAAACAAGCAGCCGTGGCCAAGAAGCTCGATCTCGATCCGGCCAAAATCCAGGATGCCCTTTTCCTGACCGTGGGTAATACCGGGGCTGCCCTGGCTTCGATGATGCTTGTAGCGGCACTGGAAGAGGCGTCCCCGGACCAGACGATGCTCTATGCCAGCTACGGAAACGGGGCGGATTCCTTTGTGCTCCGGACAACGGCAGCGCTGGCCAATCTGGAACCCCGGAGAGGAATCAAGCGGCATATTGAGTCGAAGCTGATGCTGTCCAACTATGAAACCTATCTGCGCTGGAATGGGATCATCCCATTAGATGCGGGTCGTAGACCGGACCCACCGCCGGCCTCTCTGACGGCGCTGTACCGATACAGAAATGAAATCCTGGCTCTCTATGGGGCGCGTTGTTTGAACTGTGGCACGCCACAGTATGTCAACCCATCGGCATTGCTGACAACGGGCGTCACGCCAATCCGTATCTGTGCTGCCTGCCATGCCAAGGACCAGTTCGAACCTTATCGGTTTGCGGACAAACAGGCTACCGTTTTCACCTTCACTCAGGACAATCTGGCGGCCGGCATGGACCCTCCCGCCATCACTGCAGTGATCGATTTCGATGGCGGTGGTCGGGCGCTCTTCGATGTGACCGATCGCGATCCCTCCAAGCTGGATGTGGACATGCGCGTGGAGATGACGTTCAGAAAGATGTTTACTAACAACGGGATTCACAACTACTACTGGAAGGCTCGACCCATTCGATGCGAGGACGGTAACAATGGTTAGAAGTATAAAGGACAGGGTAGCAATTATTGGCATGGGTTGTACGCGTTTCGGCGAACTGTGGGATGAGAGCCCATCGAGCCTCGTCGTTGACGCGGCCTATGAGGCCTATGATGACGCCGGAATCGGTCCGGACGATGTGCAGGCGTGCTGGCTCAGTTCGGTGGAGGCGTCAACCTCGGGGATGGCTGGTCTGGGTCTCAGTGCCCCGTTAAGGCTGCAATACAAGCCGGTAACACGAGTGGAGAATATGTGCGCCAGCGGGTCGGATGCGTTGCGGAATGCCTGTTATGCTGTGGCAGCGGGCGTCTGTGACATTGCACTAGCCCTGGGCGTTGAGAAACAAAAAGATTCGGGAGAGGCTGGACTGAGAGTGACCGGCGGACCCCCGAAAGCAGCCGTAGAGCCCAACTCCACTAATCCAGGGGCGTTTGCCATGATGGCCACGCGGTATTTTTCCCGCTACGGTATCGCCCCGCATGAAGGCAAGGCCATGCTGGCTAAGATTGCGGTCAAGAGCCACTACAACGGATCGCTCAACCCGAAAGCTCATTTTCGTCGGATCATTACTTTGGAGCAAGTGATGAACGCACCAATTGTTGCCTGGCCTCTGGGGCTATTCGACTGCTGTGGAATCAGCGATGGAGCAGCAGCGGCAATCGTTGTCCCGGCCGAGGATGCGAAGAACTTCCGTGCTGATCCGGTGTATGTGAAGGCTCTTCAGATATGCGTCGGGCCAGCAGATGGCATAGTGACAACGGATTACGACTATACCCACGTCGAGGAAACCTACCGCGCCGGGCTGGCCGCGTACGCCGAAGCCGGAATCACCAATCCCCGGAAAGAGATCAGCATGGCAGAAGTCCACGATTGCTTCTCCATCACCGAAGCGGTGCTCATGGAAGATCTGCAGTTCAGCCAGCGAGGCCGCGTGAGGGAAGACATCGAGGCGGAAGTATTTACCCTTAAGGGAGAGCTGCCAATCCAGCCGGATGGCGGACTGAAGTGCTTCGGTCATCCCGTAGGGGCCAGCGGCTTGCGCATGATGTACGAGATGTACAAGCAGTTGCAGGGAAAAGCGGGGGAACGACAGATCGCCGATCCTAAATTGGGGTTGACGCACAACATGGGTGGGCAGCCCTCGGGATGCACCGTCAGTTGCATCATAGTGGGAAACTGACAGGAGTCTGCCCCGAAAGTTTTGTTGATGATAGTGGTTGTATCGTGGAGCGACACTGACAGCCGATAGCAGATGTCCGACAACTCTGTTTCTTATTGATGCCAGGAGTCCCGGTATCACGATCAACCCGCTGCCTATCATCGCCGATGACAGGCAAAACGAAGTAATCCTCTAAAACGTCGTCGTCCCCGAGGCTAACATGGTCGGATAGTGACCCGACAGTGGCACTTCTTCGGCGTCGCAAGACCGTAAAAGGCATGTGCATTGAGCAGCTACAGTTCGAGGTGGGTATCAGCTTGATGGGGTCCCATCTTCTGGACTGCACGGTCAATGGACACGTTGTCACCACATGGGGTCTATCCGTGCGGGGGTTGTAGAAACCGGTGAAGACATGCTCAATGATCCTCAATTCAAACACCGGCAGCATTTCAGGGTCCTTGAACATCATGAAATCGGCCGGCATTCATACCATGCATCAGCCTATGAACTCTCCCCCTTGTGAGATAGACCGTCCGGCTCCATGCCTGGGAGAGCATAATGCGCATATTTATCAGGAGATGCTTGGCTTTTCAGATAGTGAGATTGCTGATATGATCGCAGAAGGTATAATAACAACAGCAGAGAGTTGCACTTCTGCTCAAACGAGGTGAGCCAAGGGCATCTCTTTGCTGCTCAACAATCATGCCATGAAGGCCACAAGGAACGGGGGGGCAACGCAGAGGAGGACAAAAGGATGCAAGTGAAAGCGGCGGTACTCTATGAACCCAACACACCGTTGCAGGTGGAACAGGACACCCTTGATGAGCCCCACGCACACGAAGTACTTGTCAGACTGGTGGCCACCGGGGTGTGCCACAGCGATCTCCACTGTGTCGAGGGCCGATCGACCCTGTGCGCGGAATGGATGGAAGGCTCCCCATTGACAAGCTGATAACACATTCCTACAATCTCGAGGAAATAGATGAAGCCTTTGCAGCGCTCAAGCGAGGGGAAGTTATACGTAGCATCATTCGTTTTTAATCGGCTCTAGAATCTAAAGTTTTGTGTAAAATGGTAAATTATTCTTTGCAACCTTGTGATAAGAAACATATCTGAAAGGAGCACTATGATTACTGGCGGATATATGGGCAAGATTTTGTTCGTGGACCTCACCACGGGCGAATTGAAAGACGAAACACCGGATGAGAAGCTTTACCGTGACTTCCTGGGAGGTTATGGCTTGGGATCTCAAGTTATGTTCAGTCGACAGCGCGGCGGAGTCGATCCGCTGGGACCGGAGAATACACTGGGCTTTGCTACCGGGCCACTGACGGGTGTGCCTGGCTTTTTCGGATCGAGGTACACGGTCATGGGCAAATCACCGCTTACCGGGGGCTGGGGTGATGCCAACTCGGGAGGATTCTTTGGCCCCCATCTGAAGTTCGCTGGATACGATGCCGTCTTTCTCACCGGCATATCATCCAAGCCAGTCTACTTGGCTATTATCGATGGGAAGCCAGAGTTGAAGGATGCCGGCAACCTGTGGGGCAAAGATACCAACGAGACCGAGGACATTCTGATATCTGAGCTGGGACAAAAGGTTCGCATTGCGGCTATCGGACCGTCTGGGGAGAGGTTATCACTGATCTCCTGTGTCATGAACGATAAAGGCAGGGCAGCAGCCAGATCAGGCCTTGGGGCTGTCATGGGATCGAAAAAATTGAAAGCCATCGCGGTGACAGGAAAACAGGAAGTTCCTGTTCCTGACAAAGAGAAGGCAACTCAGGTGGGTCGCGAATACCGCGAGAAGATGGCCGGTATGCTGTATGAAATATTTTCACAGTTCGGCACCGCCGGCGGCCTTCAAATTTGCGTTCTAACGGGGGACTCGCCTGTTAAAAACTGGGGCGGTGTGGGCAGCAGGGACTTTCCCAACGGTGCTGCTATCAGTGATCACAAGGTTTTAGAACTTGTGGATCGCAAGTACGGTTGCTGGGGATGCCCTATTGTTTGCGGGGCAACCATGAAGGCCGGGATAGAATACCAATATGAGGCCGGGGGCCACAGGCCTGAGTATGAGACTCTTAGTGCGTTTGGCCCAATGTGCTTGAATGACAATTTGGAGTCGATTATACGAGCCAATGACATTTGCAATCGATATGGACTGGACACAATCTCGGCAGGAGCAACCATTGCGTTTGCGATTGAATGCTATGAAAATGGTCTCATCACCAAAGGTGATACAGACGGCATCGAACTGACTTGGGGAAACCACCAATCAATCATCGCCATGACGGAGAAGCTGGCCAAACGCGAAGGTTTCGGGGACATACTCGCCGATGGTGTCAAGCGAGCCGCGGAAAAGATCGGCAAAGGATCAGAAGAATTCGCCATTCACGTGGGTGGTCAGGAACTGCCCATGCACGATCCCAGACTTGCTCCCAGCTATGGTGGGGCTTATCAGTCCGATTCAACCCCCGGCCGCCATACACAGGGCGGACTCGGCGGATACGAGATAGGAATGCAGCCACCATCCTGGCTTCCTCCAATGGATAAATACACATTCACCGGGAAGGGGCCTATTGAAGCTGCTATCAAGAACTCACTGCACACCGTGAATGCCAGTGGGATATGTTCCTTTGGAATGGGGGTCCTCCCCGATGATGCCTTGACGACCTTCATTTCAACGGTTACCGGTTGGGAATTCGACTTGATCCAGAGCCTCAAGATCGGGGAGAGGATCGCTAATGTTCGTCAGGCTTTCAATACCCGCGAAGGGCTCACCGCTCAGGATTTCAAGATTAAAGGGAGACCCATTGGAGATCCCCCGCTCGATGATGGCCCGACTGCGCACCAAACAATAGATGCCGACACACTCCGAGCCGAATACTTCCAAGCTATGGATTGGGACCCCAATACTGGTAAACCAATCAAAAGCAAGCTGGATGAATTGGGGTTGGACGACATCGCTAGTGAGCTTTGGCCTTAGCATAAGTATGGGATGCTGTTGCGATGACCAAGTGGTTTTGGATCACTAACTTCTGCAATGTTGATGTTCTATAATTATGTCAGTTGTTAACTGATCAGCGAAAATGTCAGTCATGGAAGGACTGGCATTGACACAGAAAGAACGAGGAAGATTGCAGACACTGAGACAGGGATGGATGGGGGAAGCCTCCTATGTCCTGTGGGGCTAAGTGAACGTCATACATGGCGAATCATTGTGGCGTATGGCGGAATACATGGGCCACGGCACTGAGTCACGGGAATCGGGGATGTCGGCCGAGTAACACCGCCTCTCCGATGGTGCAGGAAAGGGTTATAGCCCTGATGCGTGAGCGCTACCAGGGAGTGAAACTCCCTGCCTACAAGGCGGGGCGTCTCAACGGAATATTTATGGAAGGGGGCAGCTAGCCCCCTTCACCCCTGCAATGCGGATGCCATTCATCCCCTTTTACAAAAAGGGGCATTCAAGTTATGGGCAATGAACCACACGCATTTGACGGAGCTTCTGGCAGAGTGAGAGGGTTTGGTGCTATCCCGTTCCACCGTGCGGCGATTGCTGGTTGACGCCGGGATACCCAGCCCTTGGCACCGTTCCCTGCGCCCTGTTTTGGGATCGAGAACACAGACGGCTATTTTCGCTTGATGACGGGTGTTATCAATCAATGTGGCATTCCGTTGGCGCTATACAGCGATCGTCACCTTGTATTCCGTCACCCGTGTTCTGCCGGTGATTGTTTAGAATCGTCCAAGTCCGACCCAGTTCGGCCGTACTATGCGGGAGCTTGGTATAACACAGGTGTTCGCCCGCAGCCCGGAGGCAAAAGGACGGGTGGAGCGGGCCAACGGCACCTTTCAGGAACGGCTGGTGGCTGAACTGTGCCTAGCCAGTGCCAGTACCCTGGTTGAAGCCAAGAGTATCCTCGAATCATTCCTACCCCGTTTTAACGAGCGCTTCGTTGTCCCTGCAGCTTTTCCCCGGAACTGACCGTCCCAGCTACGCTGGAACCCGGGTCGAGGTATAGAAACGTTTGGATGGTTGCCTGATAGTATCTTGTCGGGGAAAGATTCTGACCCCTGGGGAAGCACCTCCTCTCGCCGCTGAACTACGTGCTTCAGTCGATGCCTATCATGCGAATGGTGATTGGGACAAACTGGCAGAGGAGGAACTGCATGATCCGATCCCAGAGAAGCGTATCCACAGGGATATGGTGCTGGCAGGGATGGAGCGGGCACGGCTTCAAGGGAGACCGCCCATGTATGTTAAAAGTTAGTGGAAAACCTTTTCTTTTAGGGGCGGACAAGACAAGGTTCATAAGTGAACCTTGTCTTAATCTCCAGTTTATACGCCTCACCGTTCGTTCTTAGGATGGGTTTGACAACTGAACAGCGAAGATGAATTGTTTTTGAACTAGTATATCTGGCTGGCCACCTTGGTATATGGCATAATCAAAGCATAAAGTCACCGAATTCCCTTTGAGTCCGTAGTTTTTGTAGTTGATCCTATCTCTTGGACCGAGCGTCAGTTCAACCAGCACGATTCTCTGAGATGAGAAGTCAACAGCCGATAGCCGATTTCGCATGTCGACAGGTATGTTGTCCAGAAGGATGCATTCCTCAAGCTCCAGCCTATCATTTACGACAGCGCTTCTGTTATCAAGATCGTCTCCACCAAAAGGCGAAAGCAAACAAGTCCAGATGATGATAGCTTCGTCCTTCGGAGCGGAATACACGAGACGAACACTATCGAGTGGTGAATCAAATTCGATGTCACCACAGATGGTCGTGGTATGCATATTGGAGCAGCTGAAACTCATCAACATGATGACTAACAGAGCGACCACTACGTCTCCAATGTTTTTCCTGGCCGAACTAGCTAACATTGGTACGGAAAAAGATTTTACGAGCATATCATTCACCTTGACATGGTTTTCCGTTTACAAAGTGAACCAATCTGAAAGCATGCGTAGTTGCCTGACCCATGAGCTGCACAAAGGCATCATTTCACTCAAGCTCCTATGGCGCATTCCATTTGGCAACCCAACGTCCGGATTCAGGAGCGCCAGGGGTAATATGCGGGATGGCCCTTTGCGGCAACCCAAGTTACCCGGATTATGCCAGACTGGCATTGGATTGTAAACTTCACCTGTTATTGCCCTCTTGCCGCAAAGTTGAAAAGCAAAAACTTCCGGGAATGAGCCAAGACTCAAGGGAGGAGCGCCCCTTGGCCTCGCTATCAAGGGGGTGTTGGGTGCCACCTCTTCTCCGATCTCGCGATGTCACGGGCAAAGAAATCAGTAGGTACGATAATTACATATGTAATAAGAATTCAATTATTTTATGGCAAATTTTATGATTACGCAATGATTCATCCTATATACTCACACTGACAATTCAAGAACTATTTTGCAGGAGGTGAGATCATGCTGGTTTTGATATTTGGATGCGTTCCAAAAACCTAGCAACCACAAGACAGCGAATATGTAATGCTCACATATCTATGCGAGTAAATTAATGGAGGAGGTCCCATGAAGAGAATTTCACTTATATTTTTGTCAATTGTGCTTATTGTTTTGATGGTCACAATAGCGGCCTGTGATGATGATGATGATATACCTACAGCTACACCCACTGCATCTGTTACACCACCTGATACGATGACGCCCCCAATTGAAGGGACAGCCATGACCGTGACTGTTGAGAACCTTTCTGATCAGTATGAGTTTTCGGCTAGCGGACTATTTAACACTCCGGTAGGGGATTCTGACCCTGGCCCATTACTACCCGGTAACTCTTATGAATTCAGTTTCGATGCCGGTACAGGTGCCAAACTATCGTTTGCGACGATGTTTGTTCAGTCCAATGACCTGTTTTACGCACCTAATGGATTGGGAATCGAGCTGTTTGATGCCAACGGTGATCCTATAAGTGGTAACATTACCAGCCAGATGCTTCTATGGGATGTTGGCACCGAAGTGAATGAGGAACCGGGGATGGGAGATAATCAGGCTCCCCATCAAGCAGGTCCGAACACCGGAGATGATGAGAACGGTATCGTGGCCCAAATCACCGATGTCAGTGATGGGTATACCTATCCCGAGGTTTCAGAGGTCATAAGCGTTACTGTGACCCCAGTTACTACAGAATTGATCACCACATTTACTGTGAATATCGCAAATGTATCTACCGAAGCAACCCTGGGGAACGCAGCTGTACCCCTTGCGCCCGGTATCTGGGTAATTCACACAGGAGATGATCCGTTGTTCACCGAAGGGGAAGCCGATCGAGGACAGGGACTAGAGGCCATAGCTGAGGATGGGGATCCCAGCGGTTTGATTGAAGTGGTCAGTGTGGCAACAGGTGTTGCGACGCCATTTGCCCCAGGCATTTGGGTGGTACACACTGGCGATGCCCCCTTATTCAATGAGGGTCAAGCAGATCGTGGGGAAGGCCTTGAAGCCCTTGCCGAGGACGGCGATGCTTCTATGCTGGTGAGTGCTTTGGAGGGCCAAGCTGGCATTCATTCAGTCACTGCGTTTGAGGGCCCGATTATTCCGGGTGGAATGCAGGAATTCAGTTTGACTGCGATGGACGGTGATAGTCTATCATTTGCCACCATGTTCGTTCAGTCGAATGACCTGTTCTATGCACCAGGGGAAAATGGGATCGCACTGTTCAGTAATGGTAGCCCAATCAGCGGGGATGTGACAGGGATGGTATATCTTTGGGATGCGGGGACTGAATTGAACGAGGAACCGGGATTGGGTCCAAATCAAGCGCCTCGACAGGCAGGTCCTGATACGGGAGCGGATGATTCAGATGGAACAGTTCGCATCACCTCGGATGGATTTGATTATCCGGATGTTACTGGCGCGATTAAGGTTATGATCTCCAGTAACTAACTGGAATTTGGCTTCCACGCGAGAATGGAGATGGTTCAAGTTTATCTTTGGCCATCTCCATTTATGTGCCTGAAAGATTGACGGTTCGGGACAGCTCATTGAATAATGACATCCAACGCCCGAATTAACAGGCTGCAATGGTATATGACAGCTTGACTCGGCGGCAACCCGCTTGTTGCCTGAGATTATAGCAGAGATTTCGGATTGCACGCTATACCTGTTATTGCCCTCTTGCCGACAAGCTGATTGAAAAACAATACCGGAAGCGGACCCAGGCCCAAGGAAAGCCGCCCATGCAGTCGCAGTTAAATGAGTTGTTATGTGCCCCCCTGGCCCCCACGCTCTATTTTGGATCAATTTGCGCAAGGGTCACGCTGAAACCGCACTGTTCAGCTGAATCTAAAACATGCTCTTCATATTTCTTGAACAGACCATCTAGGTGTCTGTCGATTTCTTCTTGGGAATAATCCAGGGAGTGAATGGCCGTCACTCCTGCTGATTCAGCTACTCTCTTAGCGACACCTGCGTCACTGAACCCGAAAACCACGTTCATTACTCCCTCTCCGTTCTGCTCGAGAAAAAGAGAAACCACGCTATCGTCCTCACGACCGGCCATTGGCGCACAAAGTTCAATTCCAGCATCCCAACTGATAGCAACATCAATGCCGAATGGTTCTCCCGTCCAATTGGCCTCATGGAAGGTTGCACCAAGAACCTCGGAATAGAACTTCTTCGATTTCTCGATGTCTTTCACAGCGACAATAATTCGGTTTACCCCTATCATGTTCATAGTACCTCCGTTGGTTTTTCGAGCTGGCTCATGACGCGATAGACATTGCGTATTTTTCGAACGCGACTTGTAGCACATAACGTCCGGATTAACAGGCTGCAATGGTATATGATGGATTGACTTGGCGGCAACCCGTTTGTTGGCTAAGATTATAGCATAGGTGAGGGAGGGCCAACTATACCTGTTATGGCCCTCGTGACGCTAAGTTGAAACTGCCCCTAAGTCTCGACATCGTTGACTGGTTGGGGCAGACTTGAGCCCTGCCGCTAAATCTGGTTGAAACCATGGACGTTCCACCTTACGTTGCAAACACTGTTTCAATAGCATCTGGCGGTCGCACTTGAACGATGTTCTCCCAGCATGCCTTCTGCGCTCTCTTACGTGAGAAGGCAGCAATGATTGTCCGGGGCAAAGACGATTGCCCAGAGTTGATCTCCACAGCAAACGCTAGGGCCTGATATTGAACGATCTCGATTCCAAGCATCGGCAAAACATTCGGTTGGACGGTTTAAGTGGATTTCCGCCCATGCGAGTTTTAGGTTGATATCACGTTTTAGTGAGATTCGCGACGTTTTTTACCAATTATTAACCATCTATTGACCGCATATACATTGCTGTTAACCTTAATCTTCATAACATAATGGTAACGTATAACATACTCCATATCTGAATGAAGCTCATGGTTGTTTGAGTCATTGACAATCATAAGCGAGGGTGAGTGAGGCGCCCACGGAGTAAGCCCGATAGCTAACGTGAAGGGGAGTTTCTGATGATTAGAAATTTAGAAGTATCTTCTACCAACGAGATATGCTATTGGGTTGGGTTGAATCTAGCAGACCTCGTTCTTACTTGTGTAGCCTTGGCGTTTGGAGCTGTGGAGACGAATCTTGCCATGCGAGTATTCGGAGTTAATGGTGTGTTGGAGATGATTGCTTGGAAGGCAGTCCTGGTGTGTTGCGTTCTGGTTCTCCTTGGAAGGGTCAGGATTCCCTACGCAAAGAATGGTAACATCTTATACCTGACGAACAGGATAATGATTTTGGTTTGTGTTTGGAATGTGGTGGTTTTGTTTGTATGTGCTGTGAGGCAATAGGGATTGTCCCCAGTGAGAGGATATCCCCTGGCTCATTGACTCTTCAAGTTCTTAACTTCCTGCGGAACTGGCTTGAGTATATTTTGAATGGTGCATGATTAGTAGTCGATATATCTGCCACGCCCGTATTTGATTTCCCGGGTGCCCCCCATATCCCCCGTATCTACCGCATGGACTTCTGGCCCATTGAGGCTTTCGCCCTTGAAAAACTTGTAAATGACGACCACCGTGGGCCCTGCCATATCTAATCAGAGGCCGCCATCGGTTTGTACCAGGTCAACATGTCCATCAAATCGCCTTGTCATAGTTCGGTACAGAAACTGATAACCAGTCTTGGCACTCATCAGGGTGCTGTCAGTCACGAGCATCTTGGCTATTACCTTGACGAGTATACCTTTCGCTTTTATCGTCGCACGTCACGGTATAGAGGGAAGCTCTTTTACCGCTTGCTCCAAAATGCAGTTGCCCTTGATGCGGTTTCGTATCAGGACATAACCAAGGGGGTTCGAGGAACGACCCCCCCAACACAACACATAGTAGTTAGTCCAACGAAGGGGGATAGCCCTATTAACCAAATATTTACCACTGATTAACTGTCGATTAACGGTCGATTAACTGTACTGTAACCTTCATTGACCGGTATTGTTACTTTCCAATGATACTCTGCATATGTAAGTTGGGAGGGCACAATGACTTTTGAAAGGCACTCGCCATTTTGGTGGGGCATGCCCAGTATTGATTGAGCATTACTCCCTATATTTATAGATCAAGTCAATGAATAAAAAGGGGCGCGAGGAGATATGAAAAGAACGTTCGAGAGTGATAAAGGATTTACACTAATTGAGTTGGTGACAGTGATAGGCATCATGGGCATACTGGCGGCGGTGGCAATGCCGGTGATAAGTATGTTTATCGGTGCCGGACAAACCGAGGCAGCTGATACAGAACAGGGCAATGTGCAGCTTGCTGTCGAAGCCATGATAGTGGATGCCGATTCGGGAACGCTATCGGCGTTTGCTGATGATATTGATGAATTTGCCGAGGTTCAAGGGATCAGAGCTACAAGTGCTGATGGAACCGAATACTCGCTGGATAATTATCTAAGTGGTGGGAGATATCCCTTGTCCCGGCCCTACGACATCGACATGAACGGATCTGTGACTGTGAATTAATAGCGATTGACTATTAGAGCTATCGAAGCAAAGAAAACGGTTTCTGCGTACTGAGCTTTGAATCTTATTGAGGTGGTGGCAAATGTCAACTAATCCAGTTCTGAGAACAAGCTTGTGCTTTCCCAGAAAATAAGGGTACTCCGTCCAACATTGGCGATAGTATCAATTCCGTTGCTTGTGATCCTAGATATCTTAGTCCTTATGATACCCGGTTCCAATCAAACTGATAAACATAATAAAGCATCCATGATAGATTCATGGCCTTTTCTGCAAAGCGAAACTGCGAATAGGAATTCAAATACTCATTTTGTGCTGAACGATGGAAGGAGGCTCCGATATGGTTCAGATAACCTTTCCGGTGGCAGGGCTGAAGTGATCGAACAGAAGGGATTTCTGCAACGCTTCCAGGTGGTGGTGAGCCGTATCGGGGAGGATGGTATCTCCCTGCGACATACTTATCTCCACTACTTGCAATATAGCTAGGCAGTACGGCTTGATGTTCTTTCCAGCAACGCACCTGTTTTGTGGAAAGTGCTAACAGTAATGCGTTGGGTCCTATCAAAGTCCATATCAATTTCGTTTATGTCAAAGCGATTTCATGAGCAAACCAAACGTTGGTTCTATATTTTCAGGCACAGAAATACGAACAACATGTCCAGATCCTGGTGCTGCATCCATGGCTTCACCTGAACGATTGTGTATGTGTTCCAACGGAAAGCTGTAATTACCAGACGGGCTCATAATCTCAATTTGATCACCCACAGCAAATCGATTTTTAACATCAATAAGTAAACCGCCTGTGGCGGAGTCACGCTCTATTACTTCACCCACAAACTGCTGTTGGCTTGAAATGGAATATCCCCTTTCGTAGTTCTGATAGTCTTTTGGCAAATGGCGGCGATAGAAACCTTCTGTATAACCGCGACTTGCCAAGCTTTCTAGCTTATCCATCAACCCCATGTTGAATTCATGGCCAGCGAGAGCATCATCAATTGCCTGACGATAAATCTGCGCTGTGCGCGCTGCATAAAAATGGGATTTGGTGCGACCTTCAATTTTCAAAGAGTTGATGCCTATATTGATCAGCCGTTTCACGTGTTGCACAGCTCGCAAATCTTTGGAGTTCATGATGTAGGTGCCATGTTCATCTTCGTAGGCAGGCATGTACTCACCAGGACGCTTTTCTTCCTGCAACAAAAACACACGATCCTCAATATTGAGTAATTTGCCGTTGCTGATGGAGTCACTAGGGATTTGTGTGGGATCACAACTACCAACTTCACCTGCTCTTGGCGCATATTGTGATGAGGCGAGGGTTTGTTGCTCCGCAAAAATCCGTTCATGGACAGCCGGGGTGATAGCAACAATATCCCCTTCAAGTGTTTCTTTAGCCTCATGGGTATCGTATTTCCAGCGACAAGAGTTGGTGCAGGCCCCTTGATTACCATCACGGTGCGTCATGTAGCCAGATAATAAGCAGCGCCCGGAATAGGCGATACACAGAGCGCCGTGCACAAACACTTCCAGTTCAATATCGGGGCAGCGCTGGCGGATTTCTTCAATCTCATCCAGAGATAGTTCGCGTGAGAGTATCACGCGCTTTAAGCCCTGACGCTCCCAGAATTTAACGGCAGCCCAATTGACAGCATTGGCTTGTACAGACAAGTGAATGGGCATGTCTGGCCACTTGTCGCGTACCATCATGATCAGCCCTGGATCAGACATGATCAAGGCATCTGGCCCCATGGCAATTACTGGCTCCATATCACGGAGATAGGATCTAATCTTGTCGTTATGTGGTGCAAGATTACTGGCAACAAAAAAGCTTTTATTCTGTGCATGAGCCATAGAAATAGCTTCTGCCATTTTCTCTAACCTGTTGAATTCATTGTTTCTAACCCGTAGGCTATAGCGAGGCTGCCCAGCGTAGACCGCATCTGCCCCGTAGGCAAAAGCGTATTGCATGTTTTTGATCGAGCCGGCAGGTGAGAGAAGTTCAACTTGTTTCATAATTGAAGCACTGTTGTCGAGAAAAGGTAGGCAGGATATAACAATGGTCGGATATAGGCTACAGCCCCACATGAATTGGCAAGATTCCTAATGATTTTGATTTGATAATGACGAGATGCGCTTCATTTGATACCTATGCAATCTAACAATTAATATAGGGATGAGTGTTGCATCCCGAATGTTTCCTCAATATTGCCCTTTTGGGCAATGTTTGTCGTTATTGCTTTGGGTCATGATACTATACGGATTGCAACATATCAAGGAATCTGTTCATGATGCCACAAATTAAGTGGTTTTGGAACTATGATGACGAAAAAGGAGGCTTCACAAAATAAGGTAGAGAAAGATGGTCGGGGAGAGAGGATTCGAACCTCCGACCTCCGCGTCCCGAACACGGCGCGCTAACCAGGCTGCGCTACTCCCCGAGGTAACAGAGTCGACGTTTTTAATTGTATCAGGAAATCAATTGAGTTTAAAGATGAAGCTTTGGCATTCCAGTTCTTCCCGCTTCCATTCATCATGCAGTTCTTTGATGAGGTCGATGATGTGCATACAGGCTTCAAACGCCGGACCACGATGTCCGGCACTGATGGCGATAAGCAGAATATCATCACCAACAGCGAAAGATCCTGTCCGATGTACAATGGCGATCTCACTCACATCGAATTTTTCTAGGGCTTGTGCCTCTATTTTCTCCAGACTTTCCTGCATCACCGCATCCTCGACTTCAAATGACAATCCTTTGCTTTGTTTGCCGTCGAGATAGTTGCGTACGGTGCCCAGGTAAGACATGCCGGCCCCGCAGTCCGGGCTGCGGAGTGAGTTGATTGTTACTTCAACCGGGATATTCCCCGAGGTTACTTTGATCATAGGTTGTTCTCACTTAAACACACAAATGGGGTGGAGCTTTGCCCCACCCCATTGCAAAACAACAATACAGGGATTGCTATACTTTCGGTAGATTCTCCAGTGCTTTTTTGACCAGATCCTCCGGATAATCATAGTTCTGTAGCTTTCCGGAGAGATAGGCCTCATACGCGGCCATGTCAACATGTCCGTGCCCGCTGTGACCCAATAGAATAGTCTTGGCCTCACCGGTTTCCTTGCACTTGAGCGCTTCATCAATGGTCACTTTTATGGCATGCATAGTCTCAGGAGCACTGAGGATTCCCTCTGTACGGGCAAACTGGATTCCCGCCTTAAAGGTATCCAGTTGTAATGTCGACTGGGCTTCGACCAGCCCGAGCTTGTGAAGGTGGCAAATAATAGGCGCCATGCCATGGTAGCGGAGACCGCCGGCATGAACCGGGGGCGGTATGAAATCGTGCCCTAGCGTGTACATCTTCAGTAATGGCGTCATGCCAGCTACATCTCCGAAGTCATAGGCATACGGTCCTTTGGTCAGAGTCGGGCAACTGGCTGGCTCCACATTGACGATGCGCAAGTCCGGTTTCCTGCCTTCAATCTTGTCTTTTATAAAGGGAAGGAAGAGACCGGCAAAGTTGGACCCTCCACCAACACAACCGACAATGATATCCGGATAGACTTCAGCCATTTCCATCTGTTTCTTGGCTTCTAGCCCGATAACAGTCTGGTGTAGCAGAACATGGTTTAATACACTGCCCAGGGCATAGTGGGTATCATCTCTGGATACAGCATCTTCGATGGCTTCACTGATAGCCAGCCCCAGGCTTCCGGGGCAATCCGGATCTTTAGCCAGCATAGCTCGTCCCGTCTCGGTGTCCGGGCTGGGACTAGGCACGCATTTGGCTCCCCAGGTCTCCATCATTATTCGGCGATATGGTTTCTGATAATAGCTCACTCCTACCATATACACTTTTATTTCTATATCAAAGAAAGATCCGGCTAGTGCAAGCGAGCTTCCCCACTGCCCGGCACCAGTCTCAGTGCTAATACGCTTGGTTCCCTCAACCTTGTTGTAATAGGCTTGGGCGATGGCAGTGTTCGGCTTGTGACTTCCCGCTGGACTTGAACCTTCATATTTGTAGAATATCTTGGCTGGTGTATCCAACGCTTTTTCCAATCTATATGCACGCTGCAGGACGGTGGGGCGCCAGGTCTTGTAGATAGCTTGTACTTCTTCCGGGATATCAATGTAGCGCTCCGGGCTGAACTCCTGCATGATCAGTCCCATTGGGAAAAGGGGCGCCAGATCGTCGGGAGTTACTGGTTGCCCAGTGCCTGGATGCAAAACGTCCGGCAAGGGCTCGGGTAGATCGGGCAGGATATTGTACCACTGCGTGGGCATATCTTTTTCATCGAGAAGATAGCGGGTTTTTTCCATAATGCTCTCCTTTTCAATAATAGAGATTGGGCGCTCCGGTCCTGTAGAAACATCCAGCTAAGAGAATAACCTTTTGAGGAATAAGTTGTCAACGATACGCGATGGTCATTTGATGCGATATAGCCTGGGCGGTCGTTTATGCTGATCCAGTAATAGTCGAGCAGCAGTTTGTGAGTAAGGGTGATTGGAATTTGGCTCTTGTTTACGAAAATCAGTTTGGTGGCGAGGGTAAACTCACTGCGACGGTATACTCCGTAGACTCAGATGGTGCCGTTACTGGAACGAAGTTGGCCGAGGGAGAAGCTAATATAGGAAAAGAGTGGGGAAAACAGTGTGGAGTTTTAACCTTGAAAGGCATGGAAAATCAGATAGTATTAGAAAACCACATGGTGGCTCTACAGTTGAGCTATTCTGGTGATTGTACGGGAATGAAGGTATTCTATGATGGTAGTCGGTTTTCCTGCTCCCGGTTGAAGTCCAGCGCACCGGTACCGGAGCTCTCTACAATTCTTTTGTTTGGCAGCAGGATATCTGGTGCTACGGAAGCGCAGAGGCGCACAAGCGGTTTCCTGAAATAATACCATCATATTTAAGGTCAGTGTAACGGGCGAGGACTCAAGTCCTCGCCCGTTTTTGTTTTTCTTGACCCCCCTATTGTCCCCTGATATCATTGACTTGTCAGAATGCAGCTACAAGTTGTAACCAAAAGATAATAATGATGAACTTTGAAACTCCTCCTTATCGTCCTCCGAGCGAGGCCTATTCTTTGTTAGTGAGAGCTACCCGCAACTGTTCATGGAACCGGTGCACTTTTTGCTATGGCGTACATTGGAATCGTGATAAGCTGGAGTTGAGATCGGTCAATGAAATCAAACATGATATTCTGGCTATGAAAACGTTGGCTGATGAGACAACCGACTGGGCCGAAAAGAATGGCTATGGCGATCGTGTTGGGGAAGTGGCGTTATCAAACGGATTATTATGGCTGACGAATGAAGGCGTCAAAACGGCCTTTATTGGCGATTCTGATAGCCTCATCATGAAAGCTGCGGACCTGGTTGAAGTCATAACATTCCTCTATGAAGCGTTTCCTTCACTGGAACGCGTAACCAGTTATGCTCGTGCTAAAACTGTACTCAGAAAGACTCCATTTGAATTGAAGCAACTCAATGATGCCGGGCTCACTCGCCTCCATTTGGGGTTGGAAACCGGTGATGATGAGTTGCTAACGTTTATCGACAAAGGGGCAACGGCTGAGGAGATGATCGAGGGGGGTAAGCGAGTCAAAGAAGCGGGTATTTCCCTTTCGGAATATGTGATCCTGGGGATAGGTGGACAAGCTCGATGGAAAGAACATGCTGAGGGTACGGCGCGAGTTCTCAATGCTACAGATCCTGATTTCATAAGAGTTCGTACGTTGATCGTGTTTCCCGGTACTCCACTTCAACAGGCAGTGGATCGAGGTGAGTTTAATCAGCTGTCCTCGGAAGAGGTTCTGCGTGAGGAAAGATTACTCATCGAACTTTTGGATGTAAACTCTGAGTTTGTGAGCGATCATGTTTCCAATTATGTTTCGATAAATGGCAAATTGCCTGAAAATAAAAGGGAGATGCTGAGTCAGCTGGATGCGGCGCTGGGCGCTTCACCGGCTGTGGAGGGCAGTATTCTTCATCGCGAGGAACACCCCTGATGGCGGAAGTATTCTATCGCAAATGGCGTCCCCGAACCCTCTCAGAGGTCGTAGGCCAAGAGCCGGTAACCCGGACGTTGCTCAATGCACTCACTACCGATAGAGTTGCACACGCGTTGCTTTTCTTCGGGCCTCGTGGAACCGGCAAAACCAGTACCGGGCGCATACTGGCCAAAGCGGTAAACTGTCTTCAAAACGAAACGGGCGAACCCTGCAACGAGTGCTCTATGTGCCAGGCATTCAACGAGGGCCGTGCTATCGATTTGATAGAGATTGATGCCGCCTCGAATACAGGTGTTGATGATATTCGCGATCTTAAAGAGAAGGTTAACTATGCGCCCAATAACGCGAAATACAAAGTCTATATCATCGACGAAGTTCATATGTTGAGTAATTCCGCGTTTAATGCGTTGCTCAAAACGCTTGAGGAGCCTCCCGAACATGTGATTTTCATCCTGGCTACAACCGAGGTGCACAAGGTACCAGCCACTATTACATCGCGATGCCAGCGATTTGACCTGCGTCGAATTCCCCTAGCTGCCATGATCGGAAGGTTGGATTATATTTGTCAGGCTGAAGGTATCAGTTCCGAACCGGAAGCGCTTGCACTGATAGCCAAAAACGCTACCGGAAGCCTCCGGGATGCCGAAAATATGCTGGAACAGATGGTGGTCTATCATGGATCGAATATCGAATTACAGCAGGTTCGTTCGGAGTTGGGACTCACTGGAGATGCTCGAATAAAGGATTTGAGGAAATCGATTCTTACCAATGATATTCGTGGTGGATTGGCTATCATAAATGGGGTTGCTGATGACGGTCTGGACTTGCGACAGTTTAATCGTGAGTTGACGGATTCCCTTAGAAATGTGATGCTGGTCAAGGCTGGTGCCGAAGATGTGGCCGGGCTTGTTCCTGAAGAGTTGAACGAGATGAGAAGCCTTGCGGCCGATGCTTCGCTGGAGGAGATATCTCAAGCAATAAGACTCTTTTCTCAGGCTGACTTTCGTTTTAGTCCACAATCGACTTTGCCTTTGGAACTGGCGCTGATTGATTGTGCCGTACAGTGTGTGGAAACTGCACCGGAGCCGAAAAAGAAAGCGGAAACAACGCCTCGTCCTAAAAAGGAACAAACTGCCACTCCAGTTCAAAGTGAGCCGAAAGTGACAGATACGGAGCCACCAATTCCGGCGGTTGTTCGGGAGGTATCTCGGACCGAAGGTTCATCTGATATCCAACATATCCAGAAACACTGGAACGAGTTGATAAAAGCATGTAAAGGCACCAAAGGTAACATAGATGCTCTACTTCGAGGCTCCTGTGAACCGGTATCGTTGGAGGGGAATGCGCTTATCTTGGGATTCTATGCTCCGTTTCACAAAGATAATTTTGATAATCCAAAATTTGAATATACTCAAATTCTAAAGGAGAAGCTCAATGCAGTTTTTAGTATAGACTGTGATGTGCAGACAGTTTTGATTGGCAAGGAAAAAAGACCCGCTCCGCCACCAGCCAGGGAAAACCATTTGGTCAAAGAGGCACTGGCACATGGAGCTAAAATCATCAGTGAGGAGTATATGCGATGATGGACAAAAAGATGCTCAAACAAGCTCAACAACTTCAGGCGAAAATGATCAAAACGCAGGAAGAACTGGGTAATGCGACAGTTGAGGCGACTTCCGGAGGTGGGGCGATAACTGTGGTGATGAGCGGCCACCAGGAAGTGAAATCGATCAAAATATTGCCTGAGGTAGTGGATCCCGAAGACGTGGAGTTGTTGGAAGACATGGTACTGGCAGCGCTTAAAGAGGCGACCCAGATGTCACGGGAACTTGCCGAGAAGAAAATGGGCGCACTGACCGGGGGACTCAAAATACCTGGCTTTTAGTAATTTGAATAGTGGGAATTGAGTGTCATTCTGATTGATTAATCGGAGAGATTCTCCGCTGATCTCAGAATGAGATAGTCTATGGATGGAGTGCAATGTCACCAGTATCGTGCGGATTGTTCTTGAATTACAAAAACATGGTCATGCTGCCGGCAGCTTGTGGTATATCATGTGAAGTTTGTGCTCTAAAAGAGAAGTGTGGCGGGTGTGTTTCGGGGATCGACCCTGATGCCCCAGAGGTGCTGAAAAGGATGGAAAAGGGCATTGGCAATCCCTGTCCGGTGCTCAAATGTGCCATCGAAAATAAAGTCGAGTACTGTCTTAAATGCGAGAAATTCCCTTGCGATGTTCACTATGAACATGAGATACCGTACAGTAAGAAAGCGCTCGATCTTTTTAACAAGTTCAAAGCGGAGTCGTGATTGGATTGAACACCAAGTATGGATCTGCCGCCGAACCGGTTGCTCGCCTGATTGAAGAATTTCATAAGCTTCCGGGAATCGGTCCGAAGAGCGCAGCACGGCTTACCTACCACTTATTGCGGGTCCCTGAATCCGGGGCTCGTTCCCTTGCTGAAGCTATCATAGCGGTCAAAGAAAAGATCATTCTTTGCTCCGTGTGCCAGAACCTCACCGATAACGATCCTTGTGTCATTTGCCGGGATTCAAATCGGGACCAGAGTGTGGTGTGTGTTTTAGAAGAACCGCTCGATATTCTTGCAGTTGAGCGCACCGGACAGTTCAAGGGCCTCTATCATGTATTACACGGTGTAATTTCCCCGATGGAGGGCATAGGTCCTGACGATCTAAGGATCAGCGAACTTCTGGCTCGCTTGAATGATGACACAGTTAAAGAGATCATCCTGGCCACCAATCCGAACCTGGAGGGTGAGGCAACAGCGATGTACTTGCAGAGACTGATCTCACCTTTGGGAATTCGGGTAACTTCCCTTGCGCGTGGTCTTCCCGTTGGCGGGGACCTGGAATATGCGGACGAGGTAACTTTGGGTCGGGCCATTGAGGGGCGGCGGGAAGTGTGATCGAATAGTAGCCTTTGGGGTGTAAGACCTTATGCCGACTCCGAAGACCTATAAGACCGAGGCTATCGTGCTCAAGCATATTGACTTGGGTGAGGCTGATAGAATCATTACGCTGTACACGCCTAATCTGGGTAAAATTAGGGCGGTTGCAAAGGGAGTTCGCCGGGCAAAGAGCAGGTTGGGCGGGCATGTGGAACCTCTCACGAATTGTTCTCTGATGCTCTCCCGCGGACGGAATCTGGAAATCGTTTCACAGGGCCAAATCATCGAAAGCTTTCTTTCGATCCGTAATGACTTACAGCGGACGGCTCAAGCTTTGTACCTCATTGAACTGACTGACGCTTTCACTTCTGAGCGTGTCGAGAACTATCCTGTCTATCGATTGCTAATCGATTCGCTGCACCTTCTGAGCAGGGTCCCAAATGTTGAATTGCTTTTCCGTTTCTTCGAATTGCAGCTTCTGGAGCATATGGGATATCGTCCCCAGCTGTATGAATGTCTGAATTGCAAAGTGCCTCTTGCCCCGGTTGAGAACTACTTTAGTGCCAGCGGCGGTGGGGTCCTCTGTCCTAACTGTGCTCATACCGAACCTCTGGTTCATCCACTTTCGGTTGATGCCCTCAAAGTGATGCGTCTTATGCAACGAGGTGATTATTCTGTTGCCAGTCGATTGCGTTTGAATTCCGGATTGTCCCTGGAGTTAGAGCGAGCAATTAAAGGGTATGTTCGCTATCTGCTGGAGAGAGACGTCAAGTCGGCCAGGTTCCTTGATCGATTGAAAAAAGATGCAGCTGAAATGGGAGTCGCTTGAGGTTCCAGAGTTTTGTTACTCTTATTTAACCCGTTGTTTACCCACTTACTATTGATTCAAACCAGGGTTGCAGGCATAATTGTAAACACAATCTTAATGATTGGGTGTTAAGTACTCTCTGATCCGAACGAAGGATGTCAGGTAGCAGGACTGTGGAATCGCAACTTTGCGCCAAGATAATCGTTAATCCGGCCGCTGGTTGTGGCTCAACCGGCAGGAAATGGACCCGCATTCGGGAATATTTGACCCGATCAGGTCTGGCGTTTGATTTTACGCATACTGAATGCAGGGGCCATGCCATGGAACTGGCTAGAGAAGCTGCTTTAGCCGGCTACAAAATGGTTGTTGCATCTGGTGGCGATGGCACCTTAAATGAGGTAGTCAACGGTTTAATGGATTCAGGCAATGCTGGTAGTACCGCTCTGGGTGTTTTGAACACTGGTACCGGCTGTGACTTTGCGCGTTTCCTGGGTGTATCGAGGGATTATCGCCAAGCATGTCTGCATCTGATAAACCCTCGAATAATTAAGTCTGATGTAGGTGTTGTAGAGTATAAAAAGAATGGGGAAACAGTCCGACGCTTTTTCATTAGTGCGGCAGGTTTCGGTATGGATGGTGAAGTGGTGGAGACTGCCGTGAAAGGGCCCCGAATAATTCACGGTAATATCCCGTATTTCTTAGGTATCTTGCAGTCATTGGGTACATACAAGAACAAAAACATTCATTTGCGACTCGATGATCATGAAGAAGATGTTCGCATTTGCAGTGTGATAATTGCTAATGGCGGATTCTATGCCGGAGGCGCGCATATAGCTCCTGAAGCCAGCGTGCAAGATGGCGCTTTTGAGGTAATGATTTTGGGAGATGTTGGCAAATTGGAATTAGTACAGGTGTTTCTTGCGGCCTACCGGGGAACGCATGTGACTCATCCCAAGGTTCGAATAGAGAGGGCATCTCGAGTAACTTTACAGTCATCGGAGCGAGTTTTGATACAGGCCGATGGCGAACTTGTCGGTGAAGGACCGGCTACATTTCGGGTGATTCCCGCCGCGCTCAATATCGCTGTGTGACTTTTGAGTGGTAGAGAGTGCGGGAATAATCTGAGGAAAACAGGAAATGGGTACTATTCGAAAATTGCTTAGTCGATTAATTGGAAGCCAGACGATGGCCGGTACTATCATACTGGGCTTTTTATTGATATTCCTGCCGCTTTCGATTGCGGTGGGTGTGTACACTATTGGAAAAGTCACCGATTCCCTCGAAGAAACTACCCAGAGGAATTTAACGACCCTTGCTGAACAAGTCAGCGAGGAATTGGATCGAGCTTTGTTCGGAGCTTTTCAGGATATCCAGACACTGGCTACCAACCCTGTAATAAGTTCGAGTGAGGCATCCGACGAAGATAAACTGGCCGAAATGAAGAAGTCGCAGGATTTCTACGATCAGCTTAGCGAGTACTACAGCGTATTCCTCAACGTTACACTTATCGACCTTGAGGGACAAGAGATTATCTCGACTGATGAGTCGGTTGAACCTCAAGAGAATTGGGCTGATAGGAAAGTATTTAGTCAAGCGCGAGAGGGTGCTAAGAATAAGACATGGGTTTCTCCTCCTTATCCATATTATTCGTCAGATGAATCCAGTGAAGTTGTGATGGCCTATGCTTCTCCAGTGGTGGATAACAGTGGCAATACCATTGCGGTAATAATCGGTCGGATGGATATGGTGACCATCTGGGAGATCACTGATGGTACTACTATAGGGGAAGAGGGATTTACCAGGATAATTGATGGAGCAGGCAACATATACGCTCATCCCGATAAGGAAAAACTATTTAGTAAATTTGAGTATTTTGATGTGGCAGCATCGATGGATCAATATGTAACCTATGATGAGAGCGGTGAGAAAATAGTCGCGGCTTATGCTGCGTTGGAAGGGCCACAATGGTATGTGATTGTGTCTCAACCACAGAATGAGGCGTTTGCATTAGTGGAGGACAATATCAAGGAGGCTATCTGGGTAGCGGGCGCTTTGTTTCTCTTGTTTATTGTCATAATAATCGTGTTGATTAGCAGGCTCACCAGGCCTATTCATACTCTTTCAGTTGGTGCTGAGGCAATCGGGTCGGGTAATCTGGCTCACAGGGTGCCGATCTCCGGTTCAGTTGAAACACGCCGGCTGGCTACCTCTTTTAACGAGATGTCCGGCAACCTGCAGAAAGCTGAGAGACTTCGAGCAGAACACGTTCTGTTGAGAAAATTGCAGGCGGCTAGCCTGGCGCTGGCAAGCGCCCTCTCACCGGATGAAGTATTACGAATTATCAGTAATGGAGTCCGTGATATTCTTTCTTGTGATATTGTCTGGGTTTTATTGGCCGATGAAGATATGAACTATCTGCAAACCAAGAGGTTCACTCTTCCAGAAAGGGACCAAATGGTGGACGAGCATATTTCGCTTGATTCCATGAGCCAGAAAAAAATTGATCTTGCTGGAGACCTAGGACTTGTAGCCAGGGTGTTCAATGGGGGCAATCCTTTATTCATTGATGACCTGTCCGATCGCGATGACCTGGCTGAGAGTGATTCTATGATAAATGCTCTCATAGCTCAGCTTGCTATGAATGGACTGAGTTTAGTGCCGTTGAGGTTGCCTGATAGGAGCCTGGGGATCATGATTTTTGGCAGGTCATCTGATGACACACTCTCTGATGAGGAAAAGCGCGTTATTCTGGTTTTCGCTCATCAGGCGACGATTTCATTAGAAAGAGCGAGACTTCATGACCAGGATATGCAGAGCACCGCAGAGCTGGTGAGGTTAAATGATTTGAAATCTAGGCTTTTGCATGTTCTTTCCCATGAGCTCAAGACACCTCTCACTTCTCTCAAAACCTCGACTCGACTTCTGCAAGAAACTGATCTTGCTGAAATGGATAAGCGGACCCAGCAAAGGCTAATGGGCAGCATAGCTCGGGCGACAGACAGACTGATAGATGTTGCCGATGACATCTATCCGATTGCGGGTGTAATGACCGGGGGGATCAAAGTAGAACTTCGGGAAACCGACTGCCGCCGGATAGTTGATGCGGCTGTAGAAGATGCTACATCTATTGCTGGAAACAAAGAACAGATCATTGATATCGCAGAGGCACCTTCAGAATGCAGGATAGTAGCTGATAAAGAACGCATGAGGCAGGTTCTGGCGGAACTGCTTACCAATGCTGGCAAGTTCTCACCGGAACAATCAAGTATCGAGATCAAAGTTCATGATGAGCCCTCTCAGGTCACCATTGATATAAAAGATCAAGGCATTGGTATTTCGGATGAGGATAAGAAGTCGATTTTCGATGGTTTCTATCAGGCTGATAGTGAGATAGTGCGTCGTGCGGGCGGCAGGGGTCTTGGATTACTGTTTGCCAAAACGATTGTCGAGCGTCACCACGGCAAGATTTGGGTGGATAGCAATCCGGGTGAGGGTAGCAATTTCCACGTATCTATACCTAAAAAAGAGTGACGCGAGCGGATAGCCGCTACGTCACTCTCTTTTTTAGAATTACGCTTCAGTCCAGTTTCTGGAATCCAGCTAATCCTGTTTTTCCTTCGTTCCTCTACTTGATCTCTATGCTGGTGATGATGACATCGTCAATTGGTTTTCCGCCGCCCGGGTTGGGTTCGAATCGGCCATCATTTGGGGCTGCGGCAATCTGGCTGACAACTTCAATGCCCTCAGTCACTACACCAAATGCTGCGTAGCCGTCATCTAGGAACGGCTGAGGTCCGTCGCAAATAAAGAATTGAGCGGTGGCGCTATTGGGATCTTGTGTTCGGGCCATGGATATGGCGCCATCGATGTGACGCACTTCCGGATGTATTTCCAGGTTTATTGGACCGTAGGGGCTTATTTGTTTATTTCCGTCAGGTAGCTGTTCCCCGCCCTGAATCATGAAATCGTCGCTAATTCGCTGGAAGATCATGCCATCATAAAAGTCATCATTAACTAAACGCACAAAATTACCAACCGTCACCGGTACTTTATCTTCAAAAAGTTCTAAAGTGATATCACCGAGATTGGTGTGGATGACGGCTGTAGGATTGTTAGACGGTTCCTCAGTTAAGGTGGGTGTGGGGTTGGCTGTGGCCTCAGGGGTGTCATCAGAATCGGAACATCCAACTAGCAATAGTCCGATGATTAGTGTAGCAACAACTGTTACAAGTATCAGTTGTTGCCAAAAGTGTTTTACCATTCGTACTCTCCTCCCAGATGCTTAAACTGAGACTATGATACCCGGAGTAATCTGGCAGTGTCAACGGATTCTATGAAAAGGGGTTAATCTCGTTTGGATTTCATCCACAGTGCGGGTATGATAGCAACCAGGCACACGATGGCGGCGGCGAAAAAGAAGTCCTGGAAAATATCCAGTGCGAATGGGGTTAGTGCTTCCTCGAATTCATCTACGGATATGTCGGATGCTGCAACATGGAAATGTCCCATACCTAACGAATTCATGAGAGAAAGACCGATAACCATCCCGATCATACGCATACTGATAACCAATGCCGATGCGATACCGCGATTGTCCTTGCTGACGGAATCCACCGCTGCGGTGGCGATAGGTGAGATGACCAGCCCGAATCCCAACCCACAGATAATGAGGTGCAAAGTCAGGTTCGGTTCGGCGATTTCAAGAGTCCATCGGCTCATAAAAAATAGCCCGGCGCTACTCAGAAACAAACCTATGACTGTGGGGATTCGATAACCAAATCTATGGCACATAAATCCCCCGATTACCGCGCCAACCGGTATAGCAGCCGTAAGCCGTAATAACCGCAATCCTACATCAATATCCCCTAATTCCATGAGCGTGTATCCCATCACCGGGATGATCACCAGCGCAATAATCAGGGCCCCGCCAACAAATAAATGCGATGTATTGGCAGCAGAGAAAGCCATATGTTTGAACATGGAAAGCCGGAGCAATGGGTCTGGCGCTCTTAACAAACGGCGTATAAAAAGACCAAAGACCACCACGGCTGCTACCAGGAAAGAAGCCATGTATACTTCTGCGTTGGTTCGGTGTAATTGCTGAGACAGTCCGAGACTGAGTAAGGCCAACGAAATGCCGATAAGCATCCCACTTTGATAGTCAATCGGTTGGCGAACGGACGGGCTGTTCTTGACCATGAAATAGATTAGCGTAATAACCGCTACTCCGATAACTACATCCGCCCAGAATATCCAGCGCCAACCCAGGAATTCGGATACTGCCCCACCGAACAAGGGTCCCACAGCGGCCCCTGCCTCGATCGCTCCCCCGATAATACCAAAGGCAATGGCCCTTCGTTTTGCTGGGAATGTCTCCGCAACGATGGCCATGGCTGCCGGAACTGTCGCGCCTCCTCCTATTGCTTGCACTACTCTGGCAGCGATCATCAGGTTGAAATCGTCGACAATGGCGATGAAGGCTGATGCCCCGATGAAAACCAGGTTGCCGATGATGAAGACTCTGCTATGCCCAAATACATCGGAAATGCGGCCTGCTAAGGGAAGTACAGCGGTATACCCAATCAAGTATGCGATGACGATCCATGCAGCTTTGTCCAGATCGACCACGTTCATATGGGCATCGAACATGATATCGTTCAACGCGCCGTATATAACTGTTTGGTCAATAGCTGTGCTAAAAACTCCAAGGCTAAGGACCAGGAGGATGATGTTGGGAGAGGATGTCCTTGGTGAGGGTAATCTCATAATGCCAATTTCAGAACGGGTGACGGGATTTTAGTCAAATCACCCTAAAACCTACTCGGGCAATTCGATGGTGATCGGACCGTTAAAATTAGAGAGAACCAGCGTTCTCACGATACCGGTATTCTCGTCCTCGCATATTTGCCCATCGAAAACTACCTTTCGAAGCAGCAAGTCCTCGACACCGATCCACATATCCACGTCAACTGGTAATCCTTCGGCGGCATGACCCGCGGCAATAGAGTCGAGTACTTCTGAAAGAATCAATCCTTTAATGTGGTAACAAAGGGCTCCACCAAAATGCTGTTGATCAATCATGGAGAGATCCGTAGAGCTTTCCATCACGGCTTTGATGCCCGTCTCCGGATTGAAGAGTTTCACTGCTTGGAAGTCGTCGGAAAGCATCTCCCATTTCTTATTCAGTGGATTTTGCATGTACGTGGTTTCCCCCACAGTAACAAGCCCGGTTTCCACGAACATCTTGCCCAACGTTCCTTCGATAGTCATAGCGAGCTTATCCGGCGAAATGATGTCACCGTAAGCTGCGGTCATCTCCAAACCCATGGCTATTGGTGTCCCTCCGCCTTTCTGGCTGAGATCATAATGGAGGCTTGTCACATTATCCAACGCTGGTGAAGCTTGAACGATTATCTCTTCCGGGCCAAGGTCCGGTACCGTTACTGTTGCAGGGGTATCTTTGTCATTACCGCAAGCCATAGATACTAATAACAATACAATGCTTGTGATTAGTATAGGTTTCATTTTCGAGTTTCCTCCGCAGCTTCCTTCAAATCTTCGTAACTCGTCATGCTTTTGACTTCATTTAGAAACTCGCGTAGTGATGAGGACTCATCTCTCAGTGTCTGTAAATCTTGCCCGATGGGACTGGCGGTGGAAGGGTCATCAGCGTAGGTCCCGTAAAAGGCAAAATAGGCCTGATTTAATTTCCTTATATAATACCCCTTTGAAGCCAAAAAGTCTTGCTTTTGGCGCATGAATTCCTCAGCTTCGGTCACTTGTCCCACCGCGAGGTATTCATCTACTGCGAGCCTGATCTGCCTCATTTCGAGAGCGAATTCGGAAACGGGTTCGTCAGGAGGAGTTGGATATTCACTTTCAGATGCATAGTATTTGTAATAGACTTTGGCTCCGATCTCTTTGCTGACGATGCCTGCTACAGTTTCATTCATCGTTATAATATCGTAGCCCGAACGCCATCCAATCGCATCGAGTGCATAGAGAAACCCCAGAGGGTGAAAGAACATGTACTGATGGAACCATTCCTCAACGGCTCGATCGATAGTACGCCGAATATTTGTGCTCTCGATGACCATCGTGGGGTAAGTGAACCCTACGCCGCCAAGGTTCACAACCAGTGAGGAATACCCGAGCTTGTCAGCTTGTGCTTCTATCTCCTCTTTCTGTTGGGTACTCAGATCTGCTTCCAAAGTCGTTCTTCTCAGTAATCTGATCTCATCTCTGGGGGAGAGGATCAAAAGACTTGGAGGTGATTCGAACTCGAAATTGACCGGCGGAAGGACTATTTTGAGCGGAAGGAAGGTATCGAGCGGATTCATTATGCCTTCATTGATGAGTGCTTGCCTAATCTGTTTGGCGAGGATGCGTTCCGTTTCATCTTCCAGTTCAGCTTTTTGGGAGTCACCAACGTTCGACTGGGGGGATATTGCATCGAAGTACTCGTTGACCGTTTCGATATCATCGATGTCAGCTTTTGTGGCCGGTTTGAGTGATTCCCATAGACCATCGATCACTGTGTCAAATTCCCATTGGGGAACGCTGAATTCATACGGTTTGGTTATTGAATCAATGCTGTCTTGGGAGTTGTCATCAGAAGAGGACGTACAGCTGGTGGCGAGTAACCCACCGATAATCAGGGTGATGATTGCTAATCGGGCATATTTACCCATAACGAGTTGCCCTATTTTTTACGTATAAACACGAAATCAGCCAGGCCGAGCAATGCTTTCTTGGAATCATTGTCCGGTAGAGGTTGGAGAGAACTTTGGGCTTTCTCCACCAAATTCCTGGCAATAGCAAATGACTCATCTATGAGTGATGACCCCTTGATTTCCGCAATGGCCTGTTTCAAATCGGGGCCTTCCCCGTTGCTTTCAAAGCCTTTTTTAATTAGATTGCCATCCGGGTTCTGTTCAACGTACAGGAGCGATGGTAACGTAAGAACACCTAGCAGGAGATCATTGCCTACGGGTTTGCCCATCGTTTCCTCGTCTCCGGTAAAATCGAGCAGATCATCGACAACCTGGAATGCAAGTCCGACGTAATGGCCGTAGTTTTTAAGGGCTTGAATTTCTTCTTCTGGACTATTGCTCAAGATTGCCCCGGACTCGGCAGCCATCGCAAAAAGGGCGGCAGTCTTGCCATCAATTCGGCGGAAGTAATCTTCGCGGTTTTGTTGCCAGTTGAACACGCTCAGTGTTTCTTCCAACTCTCCCTTAGCCAGGTCCATCAATGTTTTGGCAAAGAGTCGCACCACCCGTAGATTTCCGGGCATAGCAGCAAGTTCAGCGGATTTTGCGAACAGGTAATCGCCAGCCATAATGGCAGCGTTGTCACCGAGGGTGCTGTATAACGTTGGGATTCCTCGACGGAGCGGAGATTTATCGATAGTATCGTCATGTACCAGACTTGCCGTGTGAAGTAGTTCCACGGCAGTGGCCATGGGTATCAGGTGCTCTAAGTTATAGTCATTGAATTTGCCTGCCATCAAGGTAAGGGCAGGGCGAACCCCTTTACCCCGGGCACCGAGTGCTTGCCGGATGACATCGGCGAATTGGGGGAAATCAACATCGGCAACTTGCCCCAGACTTTCCGTTACCAGGGGCAATTCGTTTTGGACTGGCGATAGAATCTCTTCAAGTTTCAATGTTCTAGTCCTTTAACGATCTATTCAAAGGTTTACTCAGATATCCCATTGTCTTAGAGTCAAAGAGAAATGGCAATGGCCAGCTATCCCAGCTTTGCTGTCTCAGTACTAACGACTTCCTCATCCAGCTTGGTAAAAAGGGGTTCTGGTTTTGGCAAAGTTTGTCCGGTAAGTGGAAAACGGAAGTTCCAACCCGTATCTTCTAGCTTTCCGGGAGAACCGAGAAGCCGGTGAACTTCCTCTGAGCTGAACGGCAGATATGGGTGCAATACAGTCGCAAGGCAGGAAATAGCTCCGAGTGTCACAGTCAGGGTTTTTGCCGCATCTTCTCTATTCTCTTTGATAGCTTTCCACGGTGCCTTGACGTCAAGATATTTGTTGGCATCCTGGGCTAACGCAAAGGCTGCTTTGATACCCTCTTTGAATCGGCAATTGCTGATGGATTCTCCGACGGTATTGAGAGTGGTTCTGGCTTTGTCCAGCAGTGCATTGTCGGTAGCATCCAGTTCGCCAGGGGCGGGAATCTGTGCATCGAAATTGCGGTAGGTGAAACTCAGCACTCTATTGACCAGATTGCCGTAGGTAGCTACAAGCTCATCGTTATTACGTCGAAGGAATTCCCTCCAGGAGAAATCGGTATCACCGGTTTCCGGCATGTTTACCGACAGTATGTACCGCAGAGGATCAGGATCGTATCTTTCCAGATAGTCGGGGAGCCAGACTGCCCAGTTACGGCTAGTGGAAAACTGTTTGTTTTCCAAGGTTAGATATTCGTTAGCGGGAATATTGTAGGCGAGATTGAGGTCCCCATACCCCAAGAGCATTCCCGGCCAGATAAGCGTATGGAACGGGATATTATCCTTGCCAATGAAATAGTATGGCTTGGCATTACCTTGCCAAAACTGTTTCCATGCTTCGGGATCACCGTTAGTTTCCGACCATTCCTTGCTGGCGGAAAGGTAACCGATAACTGCTTCGAACCAGACGTATATACGCTTGTTATCAAACCCATCTACGGGAACCGGAATGCCCCATTCCAAGTCTCGGGTGATTGCTCTATCCCGAAGACCTTCCTTGATATATCGCATGGTCATACTGGCGACGTTTGGTCTCCAATGAGATTGTGTTTTGGCCCAGGTCTCAAGTTGATCGCTGAATGCTGAAAGCTTCAGGAAGAAATGCTCGGAATCCTTGATCTGAGGCGAACCCCCACAGATGCTGCATCGAAGATCGATCAACTCATTGGGATTAAGAGTTTTGCCGCACTCGTCGCACTGATCACCCCTGGCATGCAGGGAATGGCAATGGGGGCATTCGCCTTCAGTGTATCGATCCGGGAGCGCGCGATTGCAATTCGGGCAATATGCAGAAGGCATAGAGTCTTTGTATAAATACCCTTTGTCTAAAAGAGTACGGAAAATATCATGAACCACTTCTGTGTGATTATCAGTATGAGTAGAGGTGAATAGATCGAAAGAAATCCCCATCTTTTGCCAGGAGTCAAGGAATCCCTGATGATTCCTGGTGGCAACATCTTCCGGGCTGATACCTTCTTTTTCAGCGCTTATAGTGATGGGAGTACCGTGCATATCACTGCCGGAGACCATCAATACGTTATTTCCTTTGAGTCGATGGTAACGCGCGAAGATATCGGCTGGCAGGTAAGCACCGGCAAGGTGTCCCAAATGTAATGGCCCGTTAGCGTAGGGCCAGGCAACGGCAACTAGAATATTCTCAGGCATAACGAGTGTATTTTACCATAAATTCAGTGACGATGGGAGCCAACGTGGGTAGGGGAGAAGGGCAATCGCATTTAGTTGAATGTCGGTGACGCTGCTTCGTGTGAATGTGTTCGAACATGTGATTCCTATAGACAGGCTGTGTCATAACACATTTCAATAAAGCACTCTGGGCAATTTACCCATTTTTGTTTTGTGGATAAACCAGCAAACCGAAAGGTGAATTTTGATATGGTACTCAATCGTGGTTTTAATGCAGCCTATTCATATGACTATATGGAATATCCCCTCGATAAATTATGTGTTCAAAGCTGCTAGCCGATTAATTAAACCGGATACGCCCCCCGTTGGTGTGATCATTCTGGCAATACTAGAACAACTGGCCAGAATCGAGAATTCAGCCTTGACCGCCGACAGTCCTCTGACAAGAAACGCTCCACCGTTAAGATTCCTTTTGATATGGCCAAACGGTAGTTCAACCTTTTCTTTCCGTTTCCTGTAGATCGCTTGCCTCTCTTCACTGGCATACCGTGCTTCCGGCTTTTCTCTTAATTCCTCGTTCCTCAACCTAATCATCGCCCGACCTCTTTTGAAATAGGTGCAAACTCCAAAATGGGGACACCCCGGCTTTCACCTTACTACTTCGAGGAGTCTCTCCTCAAATGCTCGGCCTAAAATCTATTTTGGACAGGTATGAGTATTTATATTGAACGATCGTGGCCGGTAGCTAGAATGGGAGTATTACATTGAGGAGGAACACGGTATGAGTGAAGGGCAGACAAGGAAACAGGAGGTATTAAGTTACCTGAAACAATGTTCCCCGGAGTGGGAAACTCACCAAGAAATTGAAAAGGTAGTTCCTTATCGATTTCTAACGTGGTGCACCCGAACGCTATCACAATAATCCGGTAGTGGGGTTCAATGTGATGATAACGAAAAGGAATACAAATACCGGTACATGGAAAGATCAGCACCATGAGATATTGGCACGGTAAACCATGTGAAGTAATCACCAAAGCCCCTTTCTACAAAGGGGTGAAGCGGAACGCTCTGGTCAAACTCAAAAGCGGTATGTTGCTATGCGTGCCGTTTCGGGCGATCCGGCGCAAACCGGAACGGACTGTCAATCCGTTTCGGCTGAGGAGAGATGGTTTCAATTCACGCCCTCGATGGGAAGATGATACCAGAATCAGCGACTCTGGCAATTTCACGAAAATGTCACCAATCTGGACTTCAGAGGGCAAATAGGGTATAATTTTGAAGCTAAGCCCCTGTAGCTCAGAGGATAGAGCAGCGGTTTCCTAAACCGCGTGTCGCGTGTTCGAGTCACGCCAGGGGTACCACTTTTTAGCTTCAATTCTGCGAATATCTGCGGAAATCACTTTGTCTCCGAACCAATTTTGCTAATCTTTTGCTAATCCCTACCTTGAAACAGCCTGGTTCTCGGATTTATGGGTGATAGCGCTTTGAAGGTTCTCATCAAAGGTCAATGCTGCTGCCTCCTGCAATCCCGGCACAACATGGCTATAGGTATCAAGCGTGAATGCAACGGTCGCATGCCCAAGCCGCTCAGAGACGATCTTTGGATGAACTCCAGATTTCAGCATCAGCGTGGCATGGCTATGCCTTAGATTATGCAAACGGAGCTTCAACCCTGCACGACGAGCTACTTTGGCAAAACCTGGGCTACTCTGTTCGGGTTTATTGGGTGTCCATCAGCGTGGGCAAATAGTAAATCCTCGTGTTCTAGCGCCTTACCAATCGTTATCCTCATTCCTTCTTGCATTATCTGATGCTCACGTAATTCCAAAGCTAATGATGGGGTCATCGATATCAAACGCCTGGCATTGGGTGTTTTTGGCTCTCTGATTGTTATCAACCCGGCAATTAAAGAGAGGCTATTGAGTGTGAATATGTTAGTCTGGGGTTATGGAAAGAGTAGATGCCAGAAAGCATAGCCCAGAGGTTCAGCAGCAACTGAGGAATCAGGCTATCCATCTTCGCAAGAAAGGCTGGAAACATGGCGCAATTTCGGAAGCTGTCGGAGTTAATGTCAGTACGGTAGCCAAATGGTGTAGAGCTTATGGAAAGGGTGGAGACAAAGCTATTCGGATACAAAAAAGAGGCCGAAAGAACGGAATGAAGAGGACATTGAGTTTGGACCAGGAAGCCGAAGTGAGACAGGCGATCCGAGACGGGTGTCCGGAACAGCTCAAGCTTCCTTTCGCGCTTTGGACCCGAAGAGCAGTTCGGCAACTTGTGAAACGGTTGTTTTCGATCAATATGCCGATTCGTACAGTGGGAGAATACTTGAAGCGATGGGGGTACACCTCGCAGAAAGCCCACCTTTACCATCCACCCTGCCATCCTTGAGCGATTTGGCATAGAAGGTTTGAAGATGATTAGGCCGAAGCTGTTGCAATGGTATGTATCCTAAATTGGGAATGAGATGCAAGTCAACCATCTGTTTGTGGCGTTCTGCAGTCCTTGGTACCGTATTGGTCTCAGCACAGTCTCTGAGCCATCGGTTCAAAAATCCACCTACCGTAGTCTTTGTTGGCTCAATTATGGCACTACCATAAAAAAGAGGCCGTGGATTCTCACGGCCTCTTTTTCGATTCTTCGTGGTAGTGAGACTACCGTCTGTTTCCAGAACCAACGCTGTTATAGCACTCTCTGCAATACACCGGTCTGTCCTGGCTGGGCAGGAACGGTACTTCCGTGTCCACGCCACATGCCGCACACACTGCCGGATGCATCTGCCTGGGTGAGCCATAGCTTCCGCCTCTGTCTCCGCCTCCGCGTTGCTGTTTCCTGGCTCCGCGACAGTCCGGACAACGCTTGGGGTCGTTGGTGAAACCTTTCTCAGCAAAGAACTCTTGTTCGTTGGCGCTAAAGGTGAACGTGCCCCCACAGTCGGCACACTGCAGTTCCCTATCGGTGAAACTCATTGGATGATCTCCTTTCTCAAAAATTGTGAACTGAATTTAGGTCATCCAATACGTGAGAAACCTTGCCTTGAAGAAACCTTTGTGGGGGAAACTCTAAGGGGGTGCTGGTAGAACTGGTAACCTTGATTAAGACCACTAACTCAAGCATACAAGACAATCACAATACTTGCAAGGGGGGTACGCCCTAATTGTTTTGGTTGCGATGCCATGCTCTCTTCCTCAGTGAGTCCACCCGACGTCCGAACTAACAGGCTGCATATGCCGGATTGACTTGGCGGGCGCACTTCAACGATTTGGTGGACGTACCCATGGAATTGCTTGAGCGCAGACTATAGTTGTTGAGTAGTGATTAGTTTTACCTGAAAAGATCACCCATTTTAGCCATGAAGGACTTGGATTTTAACTTTTTCAGTGTCTTATCCCAATTAGCTTCAGATTCAAACTTTCTTTTCATGGCTTTCTTTCTGTCTTTCATCACCTCAATTACTCGTTTCTCTTCACCCTCATCAAGCCAAAAGCCATGCTGATTCTCACAATACTCAAGGTGTAGATCATGTAGCCTGTATTTGAACTGTTTTAATTGAGAACCACAATGAGGGCAACTATGCTCGACTACTGTATGCTCGAACATTAATGTGCCCTTCAAATCATCCTGATCAAATGCTTTGTCTTCAAGCTCATCTAGTTCCTCTGCATCAAGCCACATACCCTTACATGATTTGCAGTAATCAACCTCAATACCTTTATGTGATTGTTTCTTCAACTCAGCATTGCATTTTGGGCACTTCATAAGTAGTCTCTCCTTAAATTCATAGGGTATGGCTATTGTCAATATATGATATCAGATATGCTGATCTCTTTGGTACGTCCAACGCCCGAATTAACAGGCTGCAACCCGGTTTTAGCTTCTCACTCAACAGTGACTTTTAACTCAAATGTCCAGTCATCCTTCATGCCGTCGTCCCAAGGCTGACTATAGGCAAGTGATATGGTGCTCTCCTCCGACTCAAGTGCCATGAAAGTCCATATTTCCTGTCCGGGAGTACCGGGAGGAGGGAGAGTTTGGTTTTCTTCAGGTCCTGCGTATTCATGGTGTGATTGTTCTAGCACGTTCGCGTCACTGATCTCAGTCGACTCCCACTCAAGCCTCGCTGATGGGTTAGAGCATAGAATCAGTGTCAAGGCATCTTCAACGGGAACTTCCACTTTCTTGCTGGTATATTGTAATTCCATGAAGTCATCACATGACACCTCTACACCTATCATTTCAGGGAGTGTATTATCATCGTCATCATCGTAGCCTATGGCGAGGAGTTGACCTGCCCCCAGTTATTGTACCACCCCCAATGTTAGAGATGGGAGGAAAGCTGGCTGGATTGTCTCAGGGGCAGGAGGCCGATATCCAAGCGAACTATGAGGTCTCACCTGATTGTATTCCTTC
>Ga0233437_1001476_pt1 | contig 42807 bp, 35 predicted proteins | sample SI_122_August201_FD_182714 | JGI IMG/M metagenome (GOLD analysis project Ga0233437, IMG submission 182714) | Seawater microbial communities from Saanich Inlet, British Columbia, Canada - SI_122_August2016_200_MG | ecosystem: Environmental > Aquatic > Marine > Inlet | place: Canada: British... | reverse complement strand
TGGATATACAGCAACAAAGGAAATCAGGAAATTGGAGAAATATAAAGACTTACCAATTATCGGCTTAACTGCTGATGCTATAGCAGGTGTCAAAGAAAAGTGCATCGAAGCCGGAATGATGGATTATGCCATCAAACCGATTGATCAGGATGAAGTTTTCGGCAAGTTGGTAAAATGGGTGAAAATAAGCGATGAAACTGCTTCACCTAAAAAGACACCTGTAAAACAAAAAGCTGAAACTCCTGAAATTCCTGAAATAGAAGGTATTCAAACAAACCTGACTGTTAAAAAGCTTGGCATTCGTACTAATTCTTATATCAATATTTTAAAGAAATTCTATAATTCAAATATTGGATTTCCTGAAGAGTTAAAGAAGGTTTACAAAGAAGGAAACATCGAAACTACAATCCGAATGCTACACACCATGAAAGGTGTTTCCGGAAATATCGGGGCTATTGACCTTCAGGCTTATTCTCAGAAAGCAGAAAATATGGTTAAGGAAAATAAGAATGTAGATATAGAATTTATTATAAGCAAGTTTGACGAAATATTAAATCCAATTTTAGAATCAATTTTCAAGACATTAATTGAGCCTGACCAGCAAAAAGAAGAGAAGCCTAAAACCACAGTGGATTTAGAGAGTGTTAAGCTTCAACTTGACGAAATCAAGGCATTACTTATGGAAGATAATGGTGATGCCATTGATAAGATCAAAATGTTAAGAGAACAATTGGGAAGCATTCCGGAATATATGCAACTGGAAAACAAAGCCAATATGTATGATTTTGAAGAAGCACTAAATTCATTGGAAAAATTAACAAATGCAATTACACCCAAAAAAACGCATGGAAATATAATACTTCTTAGCATAATGTACGATTTGAAATGTTAACTAAATCAATAAATACAATCTTAAATCAAAAACTCAAACTGAATTCAGTATATTTCAAATATCTACGAGTTCTGTTTTTCTTTTTCACATCAACAGTTTATTGTCAGATTGGAGTTATCGATAGCCTTGAAATGGTATTGAAGAGCCTACCTGAAGATACTAACCGTGTTCATTTTCTTTGGAAATTTTCATACAATATTTCTACCTCATCGCCCGAAAAAGCAGAACAATATGCTTTAGAAGCAATTAAGCTTGGAGAAAAACTTAGTTTCAAAAGAGGTCTGGCAAAAGCTTATACTGCTCTTGCCATATCTTACTACGTTCGTGGGGATTACGTTTCACATTCCGAGAATCTTCATAAAGCTTTGGACGTTTATAAAGAGATGGAAGATCCGGAAGGGATGGCCAAAATATCAAATAATTTAGGTGCTTCATTTTTTGCCCAGGGAAATTACCAAAAATCTATTGAATATTATTTTAATGCATTGGAAATTGCTGAAAAAACCGGAATGAACAGGCTTAATGCAATGGCTCTTAATAATCTCGGAGAAATATATGAAAAACTTGATAAACTGGACAAATCGTTGGAATATTATAATAAATCCTACAGGATTTTTAATCTTATGGATGGGTATGAAAGAGAAAAAGCATATGTTTTATTAAATATTGGAAAAATTCATTTTAAGAATAAAGAGCTAAGTTCATCCCTGAAATATTACAATCAAGCACTTTCCATTTTTAAAGAACTGGGTGAGAAGTTTTACCTGGCAGATTGTTACAAGAATATTGGTGAAGTACATTTTATAGAGGAAAACTTTGATCAAGCATTAGAATATTTTAATGAATCGCTGAAGATAAGAACCGAAATTGATGACAAACAAGGTAGTGCAGAGTGTTTTCTATGTATAGGAAAAACTTATTCAGCGCTTAAAAATGTGGTACTGACGGAAACATATTACAGCAAATCTTTGAATATTTCTAAAGAGATTGGGGCAAAAGAAATTGAGATGAAAGCCCACCGGAATTTATCTGACCACGAAGAAGCCTTTGGGAATTATAGAGCAGCGCTTGATCATTATAAAAGACAATCCATTTTGAAAGATAGCATATTGGGAATTGAGACAAGGGAACAATTGTCAGAATTACAAACAAAATATGATGTAGAGAAAAAAGAACAGGAAAACGAAAAACTTAGATTAGACAACCAGTTGAATGAAAAAACCATTCAAAATCAATACTTATTCGGAATTATAATAGCAATTGCATTAATATCATCAATTATATTCGTTTATATTTTTTTTATGGGAAGGAAAAAACTTCAACTGGCAAACATCAAACTAAAAAAAACACAAGCCAATTTAAAAGTAGCAAAAGAAACCGCTGAAGCAGCAACTGAAGCAAAAAGTTCATTTCTGGCAAATATGAGCCATGAAATCCGTACACCTATGAATGCAATCATCGGCTTGTCACAGTTGGTTCATAAAACCGATTTGAATACTAAGCAGCTTGACTATATTGACAAAATTGAACGCTCTTCCCTGTCTTTACTCGGAATTATTAACGATATCCTGGATTTTTCAAAAATTGAAGCAGGAAAACTAAATATTGAAAATATTAATTTTGATCTGGAACAGGTTCTCGATACGGTTTCTAACTTAAACTCACAAAAAGCCCAGGAAAAAGGACTGGAATTTTCGATATACATATCACCGGATGTACCTTTTTACCTGATTGGTGATCCTTTGCGTATTGGTCAGATTATATCTAATTTTTGCAGCAATGCAGTAAAGTTCACTGAAAAGGGTGAAATTATTATCAGCGTATATTTGGAGGAACAAATAGAAGATAAAAAACTCAAACTTCAATTTTCAGTAAAGGATACCGGAATTGGATTAACAGACAATCAAAGATTGAAGATGTTTCAGGAGTTCAGCCAGGCAGATAGCTCAACTACAAGAGAATATGGTGGTACAGGATTAGGATTGGCCATAAGTAAAAAACTGGCAGAGATGATGGGAGGAAATACCTGGGTTGAAAGCGAATATGGTCAAGGTAGCACATTCCTTTTCAATTGCATTTGTGGGGTGCAGGATACACAAAAAAGAATTCAATTTAAACCATCTGATGATCTTGCCGGTTTAAGTGTATTAGCTTGTGATGATAATAATACAGCACTTCTTATCTTAAAAGAAGCCATTGAAACATTTTCTTTTAAGATAAATACTGTTAGTTCAGGCAAAGATGCGATTTTGGAGTTAGGTAAAAATAAGTATGATTTATTACTTATCGATTGGAAAATGCCTGAAATGGACGGTTTGGAGACTATTAATCTTATCAAAAAAGATAAACGGCTAAGTAATCTGAAAATAATTATGGTGACTGCTTTTGGCAAAGAAGATATTGCCCAAAAAGCCACTTCTTTAGGAGTTAATTGTTTTATAACTAAACCATTTGCATTTTCAATTCTATTTGATTCAATTATGGAAATATTTGGCAAGGATATAAAAACCACTAAAACCAAAATTGAAAAAGGTAGTAAACATTTAAATGAACTTAAAGAAATTGCCGGAGCACACCTGCTTATTGCTGAAGATAATGAGATCAACCAACAAGTTGCACAGGAAATATTTGAAGATGCAGGATTTATTGTAGAGATTGCAAATAATGGAAAAGAAGCTTTTGAAAAAGTAGCTTCATCCGGTGTACCTTCCAAATACAACCTTGTTTTTATGGATATCCAAATGCCCGTGATGGACGGTTATACTGCAACAATCGAAATTAGAAAACTTGAAAATTATAAAGACTTGCCTATTCTGGGGCTTACGGCTGATGCAATGTTGGGAGTAAAAGAAAAATGTATTGAATCAGGTATGATGGATATTGTAACAAAACCCATTGATCAGGATGATGCATTTGGCAAATTATTAAAGTGGATTAATAAAGATATTATAAAAAAGACAAGCGTTGTTTCTGATAAGAAGATTATTAAAATACCTGATCCCGACGAGAAAGTAATCATTCCTGAGATAGAGGGTGTCTTAACTCACAAGGCATTTAAAAAGCTTGGCATTCGTACTAATTCTTATATCAATATTTTAAAGAAATTCTATAATTCAAATATAAGTTTTCTTGAAGAGTTAAAGAAGGTTTACAATGAAGGAGATACTGAAACTGCCCTCAGAATGCTACACACAATGAAAGGTGTTTCAGGGAATATCGGGGCTGTTGAACTGCAGGCTATTTCTTTGAAAGCTGAAAGTATGCTTAAAGAAAATAATAAGCTTGATGATGCAACTATAATTGAGTTGGAAAAAATACTAAATCCAATTTTAGAATCAATTTTCAAAACATTAATTGAGCCTGATCAGCAAAAAGAAGAAAAGCCTAAAGCCAAAGTTAGTTTAGAGAGCATTAAGCCACAGCTTGATGAAATAAAAAGTATGCTGGAAAATGACAATGGTGATGTTTTTGATAAGATCAATCAATTGAAAGGTAAATTGGACCACCTTCAAGAATACAAACAATTGAAAAATTTTGTAAATTTGTATGATTTTGAAAGTGCATTGAACGCCTTTGTAAAATTAAAAGAATCTATTAATAAAATTAAATAATTTTTAATCATGGAAGAAATAAACATTTTTGAGAAAACCGTGCTTATTGTTGATGACACACCCGAGAACATTGATATACTCAATGACCTTCTCAGGAAGTTTAAACGCAAAGTTGCCCTGAATGGAGAAAGAGCATTAAAAATTGCATTAACAGATAATCCTCCAGACATAATTTTATTAGATGTAATGATGCCGGGTTTGAGTGGATATGATGTTTGTGAAGAATTAAGAAAAGATGAACGGACAAAAGAGATTCCGATTATTTTTCTCACAGCAAAGTCTGAAAAAGAAGACGTTATTAAAGGGTTCGAACTCGGGGCACAGGATTATGTTACCAAGCCTTTTGATGCCAGGGAATTGATGGAGAGGGTCAAAACCCATTTAGAATTGAAGATACAAAGGGAGATGTTGGAATCCATGAATGATATCCTTGAGGAAAAAGTACAGGAAAGGACCAAACAGTTGAGTGAATCAAATGAACAACTCGAACATGCCAATCAAAAACTAATGGTACTGGATGAGGCAAAATCGACATTCCTGAAAATAATCAGTCATGAGGTCCGCACCCCGTTAAACGGTATTATTGGGGCTTCCTATTTTTTAAAAGAATCATTTGGAGATGATGAAGAAATGAAAGATTTCGTCGATATGTTGGCTATTTCATCAGACAGGCTCGAAAAAATATCATGCCTTGCACTGATTATAACCGAACTACAAGCTAATCGGAAAAAACTTACAATAAATGAAGAAAATATCTTTGAGATGTTGTCGATGGCAATCGATACAACTAAAAATTACGCAATGGAAAGGAACATAACACTTGATACTGATGATGTTGTCAGGAACCTGGAAATCACTTCAGAACGCATGCTAATCATTAAAGCATTCGAAATTTTATTGGACAATGCTATCCGCTATTCTCCGGAAAACGAAACTGTCAAAATCAGGGCATGGAAGGAAAATGATAAAATACGAATAGAAATTATCGATAACGGGCCGGGATTCCCTAAAGAAAAATTGAAAGACCTCCTTAAGCCCTTTGAAATTGGTGCAGAACACGAAGATAGTCATTCGGGCTTAAGCCTCAGCGCAGTGAAAATGATAATGGATAGCCATAATGCAGAAATCAACATAATGAATAATGAGGCAGGGGCAACCGTCTCATTAGTTTTTTAAAACAATGAATTATGAAAACTAAATTTATCGGAATCATATTTATAATAAGTGTTTTTTTTGTTTCTAATATCGTAGTTGCTCAAAAGCCCGATTCGCTTAAAACTAAAGACATCCTTCACATGTCGCTTGAAGACATGATGAATATGGAGGTTGTAACCGCATCCAAAGTCATGCAAAAAATCCAGGATGTTCCGGCGAATGTTAGAGTGATCACTGCCCAGGAAATTCTTGAAAGAGGTTATTTTACTCTGGAAGATGCACTGGCTGACCTTCCCGGCTTCCAGTTCAGGAACATTTTAGGATTCAACACCTATACTTTTCTGCGTGGGTTGCCCAGTCAAAATAATTTGATCCTTGTCATGATAGACGGTATCCAGATAAACGAGTTGAATTCCGGTGGATTTTATGGAGGAGGGCAATACAACCTTTCAAATGTTGAAAGGATTGAAGTGGTTTACGGCCCTGCTTCAGCTTTGTATGGTACAAATGCAGTCTCCGGAATTATAAATATAATTACAAAAAAACCTGGTTCGGACGATGGAGGGCATGTTAGCTCAGGAATTGGAAACTTCGGCAAATTGATAACTGACTTCAGTTATGATTATTACAACGAGGATCAGGACTTTGGTGTAAGGGTTGCAGGCATGTATAAACAAAACAAAAAAGCAAACCTGAAAGAAAAAAATGGGGATTATAACTGGACAAATGACATGGAAAATTTTGAGGATGACCTGGCTTTTGATGCCATGATAAAATTTAAAGGTTTTACATGGGGTACTTATTTCCAGAACAAAAAAGCATCCCGTACAACAAATTATAAAACTATTGGCAGCAAATACCTTGATCATGGAACTTCCTGGAACATCCGGTTCCTGAACAGTTGTTTACAGCATGTTTATGATAAAAATGAAAAATGGATAAACCAGGCAAAAGTTTATTTCAGAAATGCCACTGTAAAGGATAATACAATTGGATATATTATAAAAACTGATACATCTTCCCCGGGGGAACAGGTTGCATATTTCAGGCCAAATCATTTGATTGGCATAGAAGAACAATTCAATTACAATCCATCTAATAAGCTCAATCTTATTGCAGGTACTGTTTTTGAGCTTGAGACTCTCTCTGAAGGATTCACTAAATCATATAGTCAATCACAATCTGAAAAACCTGAAAAGCCCGAAAAACCAGATATAATAAACAACAATCTCCTGAGTTTTTATCTTCAGGGTCAATATAAATTTATAAAATCCATGGTTTTTACGGCAGGAATCAGGCAGGATTTTAGTAATTACTACGGAAATGTTTTAACACCCAGATTTGCTGTTGTTTTTAACAAAGGAGCTTTTACTGCCAAAGCCTTATATAACGAAGCTTTCAGGGCACCAAAGCCCTGGGATTACACATGGGGTGATGGCAACGATAATCTTGATCCGGAAAGAATGAAATCAGGTGAACTGTTTGTATCCTACAGGTTTGGTGATCATTTTAGTCTGGAGGGTTCAATTTTTAGAAATATTATTAATGATCTTTTTGTAAAAGAAACAATTAAGATAAATGATTCGACTGAAATAAAGCGGTGGACTAATAAAGATGAGGTTACAACAACAGGCACTGAAATTGGTATAAGATATTCCATTGAGAAGTTTCAGGCGTATTTGAATTATACAAATAATCATTCACATGACCTGAATGATCTGCATGTAACTGAGATTTCGGATGATATTTTAAATTTGGGCTTCACTTATGAACCGGTTTCTAACCTTATTCTAAATTTTAGGGCCAATTATCTGGGAGACAGAAAAAATCCAAAAGAAATTGCAACAACCGGTTCTGATATAATTGAAGATGCATTTGTATTTCATACAGCCATAACATATTATATTTCCGGATTCAGTTTTCAAGTTGTTGCAAATAACCTGCTTAATACCGAGTATTATCATCCTTCGAACAGGCCACCTGACCGCTACAGGCAGCCACAACGATCTGTTTTGATGAAGGTGGCTTTTACATTTGGTAAAAAAAATAATGATAAATAATATGAAATATAATAAAAGCCGCATATCTGCTACAGCACTTTTGCTGATATTTCTTTCGATAGGCCTGCATTCCGTTTGTCAGTCGGATGAATATTTAATGAAAGCAGGATTTATCGAAAAGTTTACCCGGTTTATACAATGGCCCAACGATTCGGTGCAGACCAACACAATTAATCCTTTTATTATCACAGTTTTGGGAGAAAACACATTTGATGGTACACTTGATGAGTTTTATTCAGACACCAAAATAAAAAAAAGGAATGTCGTTATCAATTACATTTCAAATATTGATGAACTGGGCCATTCCCACATTTTGTTTATTTCCGGTTCATCCAAAAATAATCTTGAACAAATCCTTAATATCGCTAATCAACATGCAATACTGACCATTAGCGAAACAAAAGGTTTTGCAAAAAAAGGTGTTTTGATCAATTTTTATCTTGAACAAAACAAAATACGATTTGAAATAAACCAGAAGGCTTTTAAAGACTCCGGCTTAAAGGTGAGCCACATGTTGCTGAAGATTGCGAAAATAGTATAGTATTACAAGATTTTTTTTGTAATCGGTATAATGGACAAAATGGTTGCTATTTTTAAGTAATTTATGGAATTTATTGTGTAAAGAAAATATTAAAGCAAAACACATGAAAGCAAAAGTAATTATTGTTTTATTCTTTTTATTCATCCTAAATGGTTGCACTAATCTTGAAAGTGAAAAGAATGATTTAAAAGAAATGAATCTTAAAGGAAAAGTAAAATCATTAAAGAAGTTCACTTATAAAGCAATAGAGAACTTTGGGGAAATTATAAAAGGTGAGAAAAAAATAAAAACTGGCATAAATGATAATATACATATTATTTTCAATAAAAAAGGAAATAAAATTGAGGAGGTTGACTACAATTCAGACGTTAGGCTTAATGAACAAAGAATTTATGAATATGATAACAATGGAAATAATATTGAGTCAAATGTGTACAATTCAGACGGTAGCTTTGAACACAAATATATTAAAAAATATGATGATAATGGAAATAATATTGAGTTGAAGGTGCTCAATTCAGATGGTAGCCCTGGTAATAAATGGATTTACAAATATGATGACGATGCAAATAATATTGAGATAAATATGTTCCTTTCAGATGGCAGCCTTTATTACAAACATATTAATAAATATGATGACAATGGAAATAATATTGAGGAGAATTGGTACAATTCAGACGGCATCTTTGATTTTAAATGGATTTATAAATATGATGGCAATGGAAATATTATTGAGATGAATTATTACAATTCAGACGGCAGTCTTGGTAATAAATGGATTAAAAAATATGACGACAATGGAAATAAGATTGAGGGGAATGAGTATAATTCAGACGATAGCCTTGATTACAAAAGAATTTATAAATATGATGACAATGGTAATCTAATTGAGGAGAATGTGTACAATTCAGATGGCAGCCTTGAATACAAAAGTAAAATGATTTATAAATATGATAAGAATAGAAATATAATTGAGTATATTGATATTTACACGTCATCCAACTTAACAAATCATATAACATCAATTAAATATCAATTCGATGATATGGGAAATTGGATTAAGCAAGTTGAATATAAGAACGAAATACCCAAATTCATAATAGAACGAGAAATTGAATATTATAACTAAAGTTTTAAAAATTGTCGGGCAATAAAAAAAGGATTAACTTATAAATTAATCCTTTTATTGTAGTCCGTAGGGGATTCGAACCCCTGTTACCAGGATGAAAACCTGGCGTCCTGACCGGACTAGACGAACGGACCGTCATTTTTGGAGTGCAAAAGTAATATATTTTTCAATTCTCCAAAATTTTTTTTAAGTTTTTTCAATTTATTTTATCTTCCGCTTTTTCATCCTTGATTTGAAATTTAAAACCCAATCGTTTTCCGGTTTTCATTTTCATATTGTCGATGGTAGTCTTTATTTGATAAACACTTACCTCTTTTACTGAATCGAAAGGCGGTGTTAGCAGATCAAAATTAATGGTGTAAAGAATAGCAGATTCAATTATTTTTCGGGCTTCGATTTCATCCATCTTCAGATCAACAAAATTATTAAACAAAAGACTTATTTCACTTTCGCCTTCAATGAAATAATGGCAGTCTTTATTGACAAAAATCCTCCCGATAAGATAGCCGATATCATTTATTCTGTTATATTTGAATGAATCACCCAAAAAATTATATATGTTTATAATTCCGCAATATGAACGATCATGATCTTCCCGAACATAGGAAGTTTTCATTACTTCATGTGATCTTGGGAATTCGAAAACATTGGTGTGCATCATAAATATCAGGATATCACCACCAAACTTTAATTCTATCTCGAATTCACTCTTAATTTTATATTCAAAAGGAATATTTCTTTTTTTATTTTGGTTAGTTTTATCATACTCATCCTTTATAGACTTAATAACATTTTTAAATATTTTAAAAACCTGAATTGAATTTGCATAAACTTTCTGTTTCAATTCGGCTTTTTTCTTTAGGATTTTAAAGATGTTTGAATTGTCATTATTGTTCATAAATAAGGATTTTATATGTGTGATTGTTACTCGAAGGTAAATGAAATTTGGAATATCTTTGAATTCATGCGGTCAATTCCTACGGAATAAATATTATTTTCACGTATTAAAATATCATTCATTCCGTAAGCTATTTTCAATTCCGTACCAAATTTGAAAAAGGGAGTATAGAAATCAAATCCTGCTCCGAACTCAACCATCATATCATTTTTCTTTAATCTGATTTGAATTTCTGCGTTATTTTGCTTTTTCTTGGCATTTGATGCAAGGTCGATACAAAAATTTACACCTGAAAAAACATATCCTCTTAAATTATTTAGCCTTTTCGATTTATATTTTATGGAAAATGGTAATGAAATAAAGGTTGATGATATGTTGTTTTTAATTTCAAGAATGCTTGGTTCATTATCGCGATATCTTAAGATTGTATATTCAAGGTATCTTTCACCAAATAATAATGATGGAACAAAACGCAGATCAAAATATTTTCCTAATTTTAAATTCGTTACAATTCCAACCGTAAATCCGTTAGTAGGAGTGTTTTCAATTCTATAAAGTTTTAATGAATCACTAGGAAAATCTTCTAAATATGTCGAATCATAAAATATTTGAGAAAAATTACTAATTGGTTTAATTGAAAAAAACATCTGATTCGCTCCTAAAACAAAGCCAAAATGAATTTTTTCATAATCTTTTCTCGGTAGATTTTGAACAGAATTACGCTGGGCATAAGTCTCGACCGATAATAATGTTAATAAGAGAAATAAACTTATTATTGTTTTATGAATTAATCTCAACAGCTAATTTTTTTAATTTTAATTCTAACGGATTAATGATTTATTTATTTTATTTTTATTTATTCTTATCTTTGTTAAATATTATTTAATTAAATATAATCTAAATAAATAACTATGAAAAAAAAATTGTTTTTGCTATTGCTTGGGTTTTTGATACTATCAATTTCCTTACAGGCACAGTCAACCTATCTAATAAAACCGGATGGAACAGGTGATTATCCAAATATTCAAGCGGCTATCGATGCTGTCGTTGATGGTGATATTATTGAACTTACAGATGGTACTTTCGAAGGATCAGGTAATTATAATATTCATCTGCTTGGTAAAGCCATAACCGTTAAATCACAAAGCGGAAATTTTCAGGACTGCATTATCAAACCCGGTATTTTTTCAGGAAAAAACAGAAGGGGATTTTGGATTGATGGGAATGAACCCCCCGAATCCGTTATTAAAGACTTAACCATTTTTCAAGCCGGTTCTTTAGCACCTTGACCGAATTGTGAAGGGGCCGGTATTTTTGTAGATAGCGGTTCCATGCCAACGATAATTAACGTAACTATTTTGGAATGTGTAGCTACTTATGGAGGGGGAATGTGGTGCCAGAATTATGCTTCACCTCATGTAATTAATTGCCGTTTTATTGATAATATCTCAAATACAGATGGTGGAGGTTTGTATTGCCATACCAATGGCCAGGCAAAACTTGAATACTGCTTTTTTTATAATAATTCTGCATATTCAGGTACTGCAATAATGATTGTGGATTCAGAAGTAGAGATCAGCAATTGCACATTTGTTGGTAACACAGGTACAACTTCTGTAATTAAATTATGGCGTCAGGATTTTTCTATTGATATTGACCTGCAACTGGATAATAGCATAATTAGCTGGAATTATTCCTACGGAGGATCTATAGCCTTTAATTATTGTAGTGCTGATGACATAACTATTACTTACACAGATATTTTCAATAATGTGGGTGGAGATTGGACGGGATTAATAGCATCTCAGTATGGACAAAACGGCAACATTTCAGAATACCCGCTTTTTGTTCATTACCAGGAAGGGGATTGCCACCTTACAGAGAATTCTCCCTGTATAGATGCAGGTGACCCGTTATATCCTTTTGACCCCGATGGAACAATATGTGATATGGGTGCATTTTATTTTGACCAATCTCAATTTTCACATCAAATTATACTTTCAACCGGATTTAGTTTTATGTCCTCAAGAATTATCCCCGAAGAACCTGATATGTTAATTGTTATGGCTGATGTAATAAATGATAACCTTGATTATATTAGGAATTCACTTGGCCAAACACTACGGAAAATCGGCCCAAACTGGGTTAACGGTATCGGCGACTGGATTACTGACGAAGGTTATCTCGTTAAAATGTTTTCCGAAGACACATTTACTCTTGAAGGTGAAGCGGTTGATCCGACAACTCCGATACCGGTAACTTCCGGATTCCAATTTGTAAGTTATTTCCCTGTAACTCCAATGGATGCCATGATAGCATTTGGATCAATTATTGGGGATGATCTTGATTATATTAGAAATTCACAAGGAGAAGTATTACGTAAAATCGGCCCGAATTGGGTTAATGGAATTGGCGATTGTCAACCGGGACAGGGCTATCTCGTTAAAATGTTTACCGATGGTGAAATTATTTATCCCGCATCAACGAAATCGAGTGGAAAAACAACTACTGTTCCAACTCACTTTGCTTTCGGGGGTGGTAATCCTGCCGAAGCGGTTTATACCTTATATTTAGAAGGTCTTGAAATAGGTGATGAAGTAGCAGCTTATAATGGAGATATTATGGTTGGAGCTACAAGAATTTGTTCTCAAAATATTTTTGAAAACGAACTTCCTGTATTTAGTACCTTAATAAATGGAGTTGGTTATGAAAAAGGAAAACCGATAATATTAAAAGTCTGGTCTGAAAATAATTTTGTTTCTATCGATTTCACTATGGAAACAATGTATGATTCTTATATTTCGGAAACATATCCTGATGAAGACGGGAAATATAGTATTGTAAATATTACAAAAGGTATTTCGATTGTAAGCGATGAATTAATTGTTTATCCTAATCCTGCAACTGATCTGATCAATATTGTTCCTTCAATGAATATTAAGAGTATTTCGATTTTTAATAATATTGGCCAAACTGTTTACCAGGGAAATGAAACTCAAATTAACATCAATAATTTTGAATCAGGTGTTTATATTATTAGGATTAATAATGGAAATGAAATAATAAACAAAAAAATATTGATTGAATAAAAGCATCAAAATTACAGGGCTCTGAAGTTATGGCTTTTGAAAACCTTATTGTTTCTTTCCAATATAAACAGAAACTACCCCCATTGTCAATTGATGAAAATGAGTTTCTGAGAGGCCGTTTTTCTTTAAAACATTCAGGAATTCATCTCCTGATGGAAAAAGGTTAACCGATTCTGGGAGATAAGAATATGCAGATTTATTCTTAGAAACGATTTTTCCTATAAGTGGTAAAATATTTTGAAAATAAAGAAAATAAATTTGTTTGAAAGGGAATATTCGCGGTTTTGAAAATTCTAAAACAACTATTGCACCACCAGGTTTTAGAACCCTGAACATTTCTGAAATACCTTTATCCAAATCATCAAAATTCCTGACCCCGAAGGCAGCCATTGCAATATCAAAACTTTCATCCGTAAAAGGCAAATTTTCGGAATCGGCATTTTGTAAACTGATTAGCTTTTCAAGATTTTTTGATTTGATTTTTTTTCGACCTATTTCCAGCATTCCATCAGAAATATCGACACCAATAATTTTCTTCGGGTGGGTTTTCGCAGCCTGGATAGCAAGATCGGCAGTTCCGGTTGCAACATCAAGAATACTGTCATGCTTCATTTGTTTTATTAACCTGATCGTAAATTTCCTCCATCGCCGGTCAATTCCAATTGATAAAAAATGATTCAAAAAATCATAATAGGAAGCAATATTATTGAACATATTCCTTACCTGCTCTTTTTTACTGTTTTTGGAATTATCTTCAATCATATTAACTCATTTTTCTTTGTGAAACTTTGTGTTTCCGATTTTATCGGAACTTTGTGATTCTTTGTGTAATAGCTATGTCACAGAGGTACACAAAGAAAACTTAAAGTTACACAAAGGTATGATAAATAAAATTTCAAATAATATATAGTCAATTATAAATAGTCAATTATTCCATTCCACCTACTAATTCATCAAAAAGCTTTTCTTTGTTAATAGGCACAACACCAACTTCTTCACAAACTAATCCTCCTGCAAGATTAGCGATTTTTGCGAGTTCGGGATAAGGAAGTTTTGAAGCAAGGCATAAAGAAGCAAGTCCGATAACAGTATCACCTGCACCTGAAACATCTGCAATTGACCGGATATGAGCCGGAATCTGCTTGTTAGTAAAGGTATTATTCTCATTTTTATAGCTAATAAAAACACCTGCTTCGGAAAGTGTTGTAAGAACAATCTCAATGTTTTGACTTTTATGTAATTGTTCAATAGCGTTTCTTAAGTTTTCAATTTCCGATAGTTCAAGATCAATATTTAAGCCCTCTTTTAATTCTTTTAAATTGGGTTTAAATAAATTAATATTTTTATAAGCTTTAAAATTCTTCTTTTTAGGATCAACGACAACAGGAATTTTAAATTTATTAGCCAGATCAATTATTGTATTTATCACTTCCTGACAGAGAATTCCTTTGTCGTAATCTTGAAAAACTATTACGTTAATTTCATCGTTTTCAAGGATATTTTCAATTCTTTTCAATAATTCAAGGCGATCATCGGTATTCAAATCCGACTCGGTTTCTTCATCAACCCTTAGCATTTGGGTGTTATTCCCAATGATCCTGAATTTTGTTGTAGTTATTCGATTTTTACTTTTAATAATTCCCTGAACGGGTAAATTATCTGTTTTCAGAAGTTTGATAAAAGTATCGGCTTTTTCATCATTACCAATTACAGAACATAAAACAGGAACAGCTCCCATTGAATTGATATTCAGTGCAACATTCGCAGCACCACCCAGCCGATTAGAACGATAATTTACCGAAACAACCGGAACCGGAGCTTCGGGTGAAATTCGTTCAACTTTTCCAAATAAATACGAATCGACCATCACATCCCCTATAATCATCACTCTTTGGGAACTAAAGGAATCGAATAATTTGCGATATTCGTTTTTGGTTAACATAAATACAATGTTAGTTTATTTAAAGCAAAAGTAATTAAAATATATGTCCATTGAAAAGTTGAAGATTGCGTTGACCACAAAATTTGTTTATTAAACTACAGTATTGTTTCAAGTTTCGGTTTCAGTTACCGGGATCGGGAATTTAACATGCAACTCGCAACAACATTCTACTTCAACTTTGCAAAAGCCTTTTTAATACGGTCAATTGCTTCAATTAATGTATCATTTGATGCGGCATAGGATAATCGAATACAATTGGGGTCTCCAAAAGCCGAGCCGGGTACCAAAGCAACATTAGCTTTATTTAATAAATACATACACAGATCATTCGAATCTTTCATAACATCTTCTCCATCTGATTTTCCAAAGTAATAAGAAATATCTGGAAAAACATAAAAAGCTCCTTCCGGAATATTTGTCTTCATGCCCGGAATATCGTTCAAAAGATTTAGAACAAGGTCTCTACGTTCGAGAAAAGCTGCTTTCATAACTTCAAACTCAGCTGCAGTTTCAGCATTATCACTTAATGCTTCGATTGCTGCATATTGTGAAACAGAGCAAGTTCCCGAAGTAATTTGTCCCTGCATTTTATCACAAGCTTTTGCAATTTCTTTAGTTGTTCCCATATATCCAACTCTCCATCCTGTCATTGCATAACCTTTCGAAACACCGTTAATAACTATAACTCTGTCTTTTATTTCATCGAATTGTGCAATACTTTCGGTTTTTCCAACAAAATTTATATACTCATAAATTTCATCGGAAATAATATGAACGTTTTTATGTTTTGCGAAAACATCTGCTAAAGCTTTCAATTCATCTTTCGTATAAACTGTACCTGAAGGATTGCAAGGTGAGCTAAAAATGAAAAGTTTGGTTTTTGCATTAATTGCTTTTTCTAATTGTTCGGGTGTTACTTTAAAATTTGTATCAATACTTGTCGGGAGATAAACCGGCACAGCTCCAGCTAACTTGATTAGTTCTCTATATGAAACCCAATATGGTACAGGAACGATAATCTCGTCTCCGGGATTTAACAAACATAAAATAGCATTGGCAATTGATTGCTTTGCTCCGGCCGAAACAACAATTTGCTCAGGTGCAAATTCAAGTCCGTTTTCTTTTTTAAATTTTTCGGAAATCGCTTTGCGTAACTCAGGATAACCGGGAACCGGTGGATAATGAGTTTTGTTTTCATCAATTGCTGATTTTCCGGCATTTTTAATTTGTTCGGGTGTATTGAAATCCGGCTCACCGATACTCAAATTTATAACATCGAAACCCTCGGCTTTTAACTCTCTGCTTTTGCGTGTCATAGCCAATGTTTCCGACTCTGAAAGACCAATAACTCTATCTGATAATATATTCATAAGATTCTATTTTAAATATTGATTTATAAAAAACGTCAAATTTAGTAAATTCAAATATTCCTTAATGATTTTTTGAAAAATTTTATTTAAAATCCTTAACTTTGCATAAAAAAATTTAATATGAATATTCAAGCAGAAAAGTTGGAGATAATGAAATTGATTTTGGAAACTAATAATACTGGTTTACTTGAATTAATCAAAGGACTTTTTATTCGCAAAAAGACTGTTGATTTTTGGAATACTCTTCCACAAGATCAAAAAAATGATATTATGCAAGGTATCAATGAGATTGAGAATGGAGAAACTTTGAACTATGAAGATTTCATGAAGAAACATAGATAATGAGAACAATAAAGCTTTCAAAAAGAGCATCTAAAAAACTTGACATACTTCTTGAATATTTGGAATTTGAATGGTCGTTTCAAGTTAAAGAGGATTTTATTGTAAAGTTAGACGAAGCATTAAATCAAATCCAATTATTCCCTGAAAGTTGCCCCAAAACGGATTTTGTAAAAGGACTTCATATGCTTGTTGTTACCAAGCAGACATCAGTATTTTATCGATTCAATTCAAAAAGGATTAATGTTGTAACAATATTTGACAATAGAATGAATCCTAAAAAAGTGAAAAAAGAAGTTAAATAAACTCAACTTTACCGCAGTTCATAAAGTAAACTTAATAATTGGTAATTAAGACAAATCAGTATGATTACAACATAGCTTCAAAAAAGTAAAACCCTTATTTTAAACAGAATAAATACAAGAGTAAAAACTTAAATATTCCTAACTACTTCAACCAATAGGTTTGTAACCTTTTCCACATTTTGAGCGAAAACTTTCAAAACTTCTTCCCATGAAACAGCATCTTCATCTGTTTTCCAGCAATCGTAATCAGTGCATAAAGCAACGACAGCATAAGGAATTTCTGCCTCGTTAGCGAGGGCAGCTTCGGGAGCAATCCTCATATTTATTACATCGGCACCTAAAATTCTAAACATATTCGATTCGGCACGGGTCGAAAATCTTGGCCCTTCAATTGTTACCATTGTTCCCTTTGGATGATAAGCTAAACCCATTTCTTTAGCGGTTTCGATCAAAAAATCTCTTAAAATTTCAGAAAATGGGTCAGCCATAGCTACATGGCCTAAAACTCCGGGTTTGAAATTATCATAAAAAGTACTGATCCTGTGCTTTGTGAAATCTATAAACTGGTCGAGAATAACAATATCGCCCATTTTTATGTCTTCCCGCAGGCTTCCACAAGCCGTAGTTGCTAAAATATGAGTACAACCAATGTCTTTAAGTGCCATAATATTTGCACGATTATTTACATGCGTAGGTGTAATAGTGTGTTCTCTACCATGCCTTGAAAGAATTACAACTTCCTTATTATCAATTTTTCCGCAAAATAAGGATGAGCTTGGTTTTCCATATTTTGTTTCAATATTTATTTCATTTGTATCTGAAAAAATATTCAATTCTTCAAGGCCTGATCCTCCGATGATTCCAATTTTTATCATATATTGTTCTTTTATTACAAATTTCAAGGCTAAACCTCTATTTCCCTTATTTCCTTTATTTCCTCTATTTCCTCTATTTCCTCTATTTCCTCTATTTCCCTTATTCACGGATTTAATCGTTTAAGAAACATACTTTCAACTTTCTCAAATAGTTTAACCGGATTAAAATTCCGCCAGGGAAGTTCATCAAAAAGTCCGCCGAAAGCAATGTAGTAGTCGATATTGCTATTACAAAATTCCTGAATAACATGCTCTCGAAAATTAACCCCTGCTATCCATCCTTCTTCAATATCATCGAACCATTCCTGATAATAATCATCTTCAGCGGAATGAAAATTCAAAACGTTTTCACCAATTATTACAAATTTATTTATTCCATTTGAAATTAGAACATCAATAATATCGCGTTTAAAATACATAATATCATTATGAAGCGTATCATTCCACTCACCAAACATTTCAATTATGCAAAAACCCATCGAATAATTCGAGTACAATATTTTAACATACAAAGTAGAAGATCCGATAGAATCCCATTGAGGATGTATATAATAATTATATATTACATTTGATAATTCTATTTCGCTGTAATTACGGCCATAAAATGGCGAAAGTTCGTCTTCCGAAGCAATATAAATGTGGCGCCACGAATAATAAGGTTCAATATTATGCATTTTTTTCAGTTTCTCAGTTAATTACATCGTTTAACAAAATTATATTTTATCACAATTTTTCATTGTAAAATTACAATATTGTGAACAAATTTTGTCTTAAAATATTTTACGGTGAATAAAGAAATTTTAATAATATTGCAATACTTACTCAAAGAAGAGAAAAATTTATTTTAAACTGACACGGATTGAGAATGCAAAATATTAACGAACGAACTAACGTAAAATTAAGTCTTTTATGTTTACAACTATTGTAAAGTTTACGAAGCGAAGCAAGTACGTATGTATGCGTTTTAGTATGCCTTACTGATAGAGTAAAAGAAAATTAGAAATTAGAAAATTGAATTATATAAATATGAAAACTATACTTTATTTTATTGCTGTAATCCTATTAGTAAGTGGATGCCAAACGAAAACAAAATCAGAAAAAGAAACGAAACCTGCAGATACTTCTTTTACTAACCCACCTGAATGGGCTAAAGAAGTAATATGGTATCAAATTTTTGTAGAACGGTTTAGAAATGGAGATAAAAGTAACGACCCAACTGCAATTGACATTGAGGGATCATATCCCGGCTTTGTTCCTAAAAGTTGGCAAATAACTCCGTGGACACATGACTGGTATGCAGATGATGTATATTTTCCAGAGTTGAAAGGCGTCACAGATTTTGGCGGAAACCCTGTTAAGAGTTTTGGCCAAAAAGCACAATTACGCAGATACGGAGGTGATCTACAGGGAGTTTTAGATAAAATGGATTATCTTGATTCACTCGGAGTTACGGCCATTTATTTTAATCCAATAAATGATGCTCCATCTCTTCATAAATATGATGCCCGGCACTGGCGCCATGTTGACAGAAATTTTGGCCCAAATCCAAAAAAAGATGCAGAAATTATTGACAACGAAGTTCCCGACAATCCTGAAACCTGGCAATTTACAGAAGCTGACAAAATGTTTTTGAAAGTCATTGATGAATTTCATAAAAGGGATTTAAAAGTCATTATGGATTATTCATGGAATCATACCGGCCACACTTTTTGGGCATGGAAAGATTTGGTCAAAAATCAGAAGGAATCGAAATATGCTGATTGGTACTGGGTAAAACAATTTGATGATCCTAATACCAAAGAAAATGAGTTTGAATACAAAGGTTGGTTTGGTGTTGCTGATCTACCGGAAATCAAAGAAACTGAATATCATGACCATGCAAAAGGTATTAAACCATTTGAAGGAGATATTTACAGTAATGCTGTCAAACAACACATTTTTAATATTACTAAACGATGGCTGGACCCAAACGAAGACGGAGATCCGGCAGATGGTGTCGATGGATTTCGGTTGGATGTAGCTGCTGAAGTCCCGTTTGGTTTCTGGCGTGAATACCGTAAAATGGTTCGAGAAGTGAATCCCGAAGCATATTTATTAGGTGAAGTATGGTGGGAAAAATGGCCGGATAAACTTTTAGATCCGGAACCTTTTTTAAAGGGCGATATATTTGATGCCTCAATGAATTATCGTTGGTATCGCGCTGCCAGGCACTTTTTCAATGCTTCACCGAATGAGATAAAAGTTTCAGAGTTTGTTAATAAATTAAAAACCATTGGTTCTAATTTGCGACAGCAAAGCAATTATGCTATGATGAACCTTGGTGCAAGTCATGATGCACCAAGAGTGTTGACTTCACTTTTTAACAAAAACAAATATAAATTCAACTGTCAACCAAATCAAAAATCCGAATATAAAATAAATAAACCTGATCCTGCAACATATCAAACCTTAAAACTTTTATTGACAAATCAATATACTTACATAGGTGCACCTCACATCTGGGCAGGTGATGAAATGGGAATGTGGGGAGCTGATGATCCTTCCACAAGAAAACCATTAATCTGGCCTGATTATAAATTTGAACCTGAAAGCACACATCCTTTAAATGCTGAAAGGACGGTAGATGAAGTTAAGTTTAATGATGATTTATTTAAGTTTTACAAAAAACTTATTGAAATTAGAAAAGCCAATCCGGTATTATCAAACGGTGTTATTGATTTCATTCTATCAGATAATGAAAATAAAATACTTGCATACAGCCGTTACAACGAATCGGATGAAGTGATTGCAGTTTTCAACAACAGTTTTGAACCAAAAACAATTGAAATCCCCGTAAAATCGGAGAAAGAGTATTCTGAACTATTAAATAACTTAGATTTAATTAAAGATAAAAAACTGGTTACAATTACTTTACCTGGCCGTACATCAGCCATAATAGCGACTAAAAACTAAACTAACCGATATTACACAAAGTTTCTCTGAGTCATTTGAAATACTTTCAGAAGCGGTTTCATCAGGAACAAAGCCTAAAAAATTACCTGTTCTTGAAGAAAACATTAATGAAATAAGCACTGCTTTCAGGAAAATTAAATATAAAAAAGAGTATTCGGAAAAAGAGATTTTTGAAGTACGAAATTTTTCTTCCCTTTTGTGGCATTTAAAACCTTTATTGTGGGAATTAGAAGCGGTTTATACTTCTTTTTTGAATAATTATAAATAAGAGCGGATTCTGGATACCGGATACTGGGTGCTGGATATTATTACTTTAAATTGTTTTCTGTTTTGTGAAACTTAGAGTCTTTTTCGTGGTTCTTTGCGAAATAGCTATTTCACAGAGGTACACAAAGAAAACACAGAGTTGCTCAAAGGTGCAAACAAATTAGCAAAAGTGATAGTTTATAAAAAGTCAACAATGACTGTCGATTGTCGATTGTCGATTGTCGACTGAAGACTGTTGACTGAAGACTGAAGACTGAAACGAGCATTACTACTTTTGTCAGGCAGTAAATATTTAATTCGCATGCTCGTTGATTGTTTCAGTATTATTAATCTTCAACCTTTATAAGTTCAAAATCAATTTCTTTACTGTCACCATCGGTGATTTCAATATTATTGAGAACCGAACTTTTATAACCTTCGGCAGAGGCAATAAATGTGTAGGTCCCAACCGGAATATCATTGATAATATACTCACCGTTTTCGATGCTTGTTGCCGTTAGCTCAGTACCTTCGGCTTTAACTGTTGCGCCCTGCAACAGAATATCATCCTTACCGCTAACTATGCCTGTAAGTATTCCGAAATCCTTAGCAATACGTTTGCCCGAGGCCGTATTATAAATGACATAATCGTTATATTTTGCTTCATTTTTACTCATATAGGCGGCTTTACCTGTTTCGCTTATGTGCATCAATTTAATGTACAAGGCATTTGCTTTCAATCTGCGTTCTTGCGTGCTGATGTCACGTTCTTTCACGGCATCATGTTGCAGGTCGATCAAATCATCAAATTCCTGTGTAATTGTGTTAATATTGTCAAGCAATTCCTGTGTAAGCCCCATACTTGCGGTTTCATCAATAAAAGCTGTCGCTGTTCGTGAAGTAGCTTTTCCTATGCGGCACAATTCCGAATCGTTCAAACGGGCTAATTCACTAACACGTATTTTTCGATATTGCCAACTGCTTTTACCGTATTTCAGCCCCACACGGTTTACAATATCACTTATACCCTCACGTAATTCTTTGGCTTTAGCTGCTTTTGCTTCGGTTTTACCTATTTTATCGCCTACTAATTCGGCATCGGTTGGCATATCGGCAAACTAGTTTCTAACAGTTTTGGTTTCATCTATCTTTTCCTGTGTCATGCCGTATAAGGCCAGGTCGATCAGATCACGTATGGCTGATGATATCAAATCATCGGTTTTTTGTATTAGCGCCCCATACCTCAAATTAAAATCGCGTAATACTTCAATAGCTTTTAGCATAATAAAAAATTTAAATTAATAATAAAAAAGTAGTTTATATTTTACGACTGTGTCGCTGTGGCAAATATAAGTAAAATTATTTTAAATACAAACAAGCTTTTTTTATTTTTTTTAAAAATTTTCTTTTATATTTGTAAAACATTGATTGATGAAACAAAGTTTTCTTTCAATGAATTAAAAAGTTCTTTTGATGTATTGATGTTTTTATTTGATAATACAATGAGGCCTTTTTATGATAGAAAAACAGCCTTCTATGAAATAAAAATCTTTTTCGATGAAACAAAATAGTATTTTTTTACTTCTTTGAGGTCAACAATGCTTCATCGAAAAGCATCAAGGTTTTATCGAAAGGCATCAACGCTTCATCGAAAAGCATCAATGCTTCATTGAAAAGCATCAACGTCTCTTCGAAAAGCATCAAAGTTTCATCGAAAGGCATCAACGCTTCATCGAAAAGCATCAATGAGCCATCGAAAGGCATCAGGCTTTCATCGAAAAGCATCAATGAATCATCGAAAGAAGTTTGAAGAGTATGACAATAAGATTTTTGATTTGAAAATTTAGATTTTTTCACCAGGGATTGATAGTAAATGAATGTGAAAATGAAGGAATGATGGGGGATATGGGAAATAAAGGAAATATGAAGGATGTAGTTCTGATTCATACTACTATCGGGTGACTGTATTTATACTTTTAAACCTCATATACCTTTATACCCCTATACCCACTTTAATATTATTTTTAATTTTATTAGGTTATCTGAGATATATTGTTTTATTTTGTTGGATATTTAGATTTTTAATAAAATAGCCTGTTTTTGATAGCAGAAAATAATCAATAAAAAAATCATCAATAATACAATTAATTATTAATAATGAAAAGAAAGCCTTGAATGAAATCTTTGAAGATTCATCATAGAAGTGGTGTTTTACATACCAATATGGCATGTAAAACACCACTTTTAACAAAAATATATGCGAAATAAAAACCATTGCACTTTATAACAACGTTGGGCATAATTATGAAGAAACGTACTGCATATATTATAGCATTGATTTTTAATATCACGATTGTTTACGGACAAGGTGATTCTACATGGATTAATAATTGGGAAAAGATACTGATTACTGATTCGTATGCAGGGTGGTCACATTTCAACAATGACTTTCAGATACTGAGAGAAAATTTATCACTGACTACTCAAAACAGACCTGATTCGATTGTCAAACAAATAAATCCTGATTTAATTGATTCTTTGTTCAATTCATTTAAAAATAGCAGACAATTAAAATATGACCCTTTAGTTATATTCGACCTTGATTCAACTTGGTTGATTAATAACGCTGAGAAACTATGGACTGATTATTCAGACAAACGAAAGGAATCGCCTGAGATTAATTCAATCGCAATTAACACGATAAAAGACTATTCAAAAATAAAGAGGTCGGTTTGGAGTCTTCAAGGTTCACATTGGACAGATGATTATCCTTTAGTTTCTGTCATGATTATAAAAGGAGTTGATACATTGACAATATCCTCATTTGGTCAGTATCCATTTATGCTTCCTTGGAATGTAAATGGTAAGACGATTTATAACTCACAAATTTCGAAATTGATTTCACGATTACTTCCAGACAATCAAGAAAGTAATAAATCCAGACTGCAAGGTGAAAGATTTAATTATTCTCTTATTGATAGGGTTTACGAAAGCTATCTATCGGAAACCATTAAATTTACAAAAGCTAAGAACAGATACAAAAAACAATTTAAATACTTAGAGAAAGATTTTCAAATTAGACATGCTGAAATGTCTTACATGGCTTCTATTGAGTGGGGGCATTTTTTTGGTCGACCAGCTTTTGAAATATTGCTTTCCGATTCTACGATTTCAAATCAAATTCAATTTTCGACTGTTTTTAGTAGGCATAATATAATTCATTCACCAAAATCAATAGTTAGAAATAAAGACAAATTGATTAAGAGATTATTGGATAATCCCGTTTATAATTATACTCTCGATTGTGAAAAATGCTTAGGAGAAATTCATTGGATTCAATCTAAATCATTAAGTGGACAAGCAAAACGAAGCTTTTTGAGAGATATAAAAGATAACGGCGGAAATAAAGGCGATTTTCGAGGAAAATTTAGAAATGCTATCTTCTTTGAACTTACTGAACATAGAGATTCTAAAAGAAGTTTCTCACGGTGGATATTTCTTAATGACGGGACGATTGTTTTGTGGCAATTACAAGGTGGTTATTTAATGAATCTGCCTGATAGTTTGACAAAGAATCAGGGATATATTTGTAGAACTATGAAACCGAAGGAATTAATAACTATGCCCAACACGCAATAAAAAACATAGGGCGGAAAGTGCTAAATTTGAACGATATAACAATTAATAAACGGCTTGGTAACTTGATAGATAGGAGCTTCGAAATGCCCTACGTTTCTTATTGCCACCGTTGTGTTGCATTCCCCACATCAGAATAACCGATTAATATTTGATGTATGACAATGTGGGATTAGAAAAGATCAGGAAATAATGGCAACGTTGAGAAAACATAAACCACATAGTATCAGCTGCTAAATTTGAAATTAATCTCAAAAAAAACAAAATAGACATGAATAATTTAACATTAATTATCATTTACTTTGTTTTTGCACAAAGTATAAACGCACAGACTGAATCATGCACAGTACTTCTCGAAAATATTTCAGGAAAATATACTGGTAAATGTAAGAACGGACTGGCCAATGGGAAAGGTAAATCAATTGGAGAAAACACTTACATAGGAATCTTTAAAGACGGACTGCCTCATGGAAAAGGGAAATACATATTAAAAAATGGGGATATTTTTCAAGGCTATTGGAAAAATGGCCAAAAAGAGGGAAAAGGGAAATTTAGTTATGGTTTAAACGGGAAAAAATATACATTGATCGGATATTGGAAAAAAGATGAATATGTTGGAATAACAGACCCTGATATTTCATACAGAGTTACATCTTCTACAGGTATTATGGATTACAAGGTTGAAAAAAAAGATTCCGCCAGTGAGTATGGTAATGCAATTAATTTCTCAATTAAAAGTGCCTTTACAGATTTTGCTCCTAGGGATTTAAAAATAGAAAATTCTTCGGGGCAGATTGTTCAAGCTGGGAAGAAATTTGGAATTAGTAAATACTTCTGTCCGCTTCACTGTGAAATAAGTTATACAATTTTAGTAGGAGAAATTAGAAAGCAATGTCGTTTTGTCATTGATATCTTAGAAGAAGGCAAGTATATGATAATACTTTCTAATGACTAAAAGAATAAAAACGCAACACAACACGCAATATATAAAATTGGGCAGAAAGTGGTTATTATGAACGTTTTAACAATAAATAAACGGTGTAGTAACTTGAAAGTTTGGTGTTTCAAAATGCCCAAAATTTCATATTGCAAACGTTATGTGTCATGCAAATAGACCTACAAAACTAAATTAAGATGAAACTAAATAAATTAAATATTTCAAATAATATCACGCAACAAAGTGGAATTGAAGAGATAAATATTGAAAGATTAAATTCAGTAGTAGCCTTGATTGGGAGAAATGGTTCCGGTAAAACGAGAATTTTGAATTTGTTTGAGCAAAATTTACAAACTATATTTAGTATAAACAGATTTTTAGACAATAGTATTTCAAATCCTCCAAAAAACATAGAAAAAGTCATAAAAGACCTATTACCATTCAAAGATTACTTACTTGTTCAAGAGAAACTTCAAATCTTGACCGAAAGGCAAAAAGCAAAGCCAAATGATACGGAAATAAAAGAAAAAATATATGATATTCAAAACCAGGTTCAAAGATTTCAATTAGAACTTAACCAAAAGACAAGACCAAACCCGCAAACAAAATTGCAAACAAAATTGCAGCAATTATCAAAATTAGTCCAAAGGATTGAACCTATTATTCAAACTTTAAGAGAGAATTATTTTAGAAGAATTAACAACGAAGAAATAAGACAATTACAAGAAGTAATTTCAGAAACTAAAAATGATAAATCTGTAAATTTTGAAGATTTAATAGAAACTGTTGCTGAAAACATTAATTACAATGAGATCAATTCAATTTATAAAAGCGGATTAAAATTTCTTATTAAACTCCCACATCAACTAACATATGATTATATGGATTGTATGGGTGATGCCAGCAGATATGAAAAGAGAGTTTCACATAAAAGATTCATTCTCCTAAATAAATTATTCAAAGATTTTTTAAATAAAGATCTTAAATGGGAAAGAAAGAGTATGAATAAAAAAATAACGGATCAAGGTGTACAAAGTCTTCAAACTGGGAATTGGAAACTAGATGGTCGAGTTTTCAATTATCATGAACTTTCTGATGGTGAAAAAACTCTTTTCACATATTTACTGCTGTTTTTCTTACTTGAACAAAACCCCAATTTACGCTTAAAGGAAAGCATAATTGTAATTGACGAACCAGAACTACATCTTCATCCTGACTCAGAGATAGATTTAATAAAAGGAATACGTAGTGCTCTAACTGATAAAGGACAGTTATGGATTGCAACACACTCAATTAATATTTTATCAGATTTAAACTTTGATGAAATATTTATGGTTCGAAAAGGAAATATAAAACATCCGTCAAGAACAACGCCAGGAGAATCTTTATTGGAATTAATGAGTATCGAAGATAGAATTTCAAAGTTAAGTAATTTTCTTTCCATATCTTCTGAATGGGCTTATGTTAATTTTATGGCTCAATGCTTCACTGATCCTGAAGTAATTCAAAGTTCTAAACAAAATGATCCTCAGGTAATCTCATTCAAAGAAGCAATAAACAAAAAACTAACTGGGGAAAATAATATGCTTTTAGATTTTGGTGCTGGTAAAGGAAGGCTCTTTGAACATATTATTTCTGATAATGAACTTTTGTCCAAATTGAATTATTCGGCACTTGAACCAGAAAAGGAACTGCATAAAGACCTAAAAGTGATTGGCGTAAAAAACATATATCAAACATATAAAGAATTACCGGAAAACACTTTTAATTTCGTCGTATTGTGTAATGTTCTTCATGAAATCCCTATTATGAATTGGGTATCTATTTTTAATAAAATAATTAAATCCATAAACGAAACAGGGTTTCTTATGATAATAGAAGACAAGTTATTACCAAAGGGTGAGCGAATTGGTGAAGTAGGTTATTTGGTATTAGACATTGAAGAAATACAAACTTTGTTCAACCTAAAAGAAAACCCCATTTCATTTGTTCATAAAAATAATACTGACAGAATTCTAGGTGTTGCAATTCCAAAAAAAGTATTAACTCCTTTGAAAAAAAATAATCTAATAAAATGTATGGAGCATCTTGAAAATAGTACTTTAAAAAAGATTGAAGAATTAAGAAAGATTGAAAAAGACAATATAAATAATACAAGATATGGTAGAATTTCAGGTTTCTATTCACAGCTCCATATAAACTCAAAACTTGCTCAGAAAATTTTAACAAAACCATAAAATGCACGAACACATAACAAATAGGCATGATTATTCGGCAAAGCCGCATTAATCTTGCTTACTGTTAACCACTATTAATAAAAGCGAACAGTATGGAATGGCTTGAAATTAAAAGAGAAATCAGAACAGAACTTTTATCTCGAAGTTTGAAAACACCAAACAGAAGATTAAACGAATTAGATAATCTTGAAGACCTTTTTAGACAGCATTTTCGAGAATATATTGAGAATCCAAGAACAATGTTCGGTGCAATAGACAAAGATAAATTTAAAAATAAAGTTTCAAGATTTAAATCAACTGGAACTTTAAATGCAGCTGAAAGTAGTTTGATAAACGAGATTTATAAACAGATCAAAAAATGAGAAAACTAATTATTTTATCAATATTGATCGTTTTTACACATCATTCATACGGACAAGGTTGTGGGCTTGTAAGTGGAACAAAAGACAAAAAAACAGGAATTGAGACTAAAGGTGGAATTGTAAGTTCAAAGGACTTTTACAGCCTTTTAATTCAAAAGAGAATTGACCCCAATATCCTTAATGACACATTGAATTACCTTTTATTTCTTAATGCTGCTTCAAGAGTTATGCTTTCAGATAGTTTGGTTAATTCAAAAGGTGTTTTTGAATTATTTTTAACTAATGGAAATAAAATAATCATTCAAAATGCATCATGTGAGAATGACCCATTAGGATTTGGAGCATCAATAGGGTTTAGTGTACGGACATCAAAATCCAACATTGAACGAATAATGAAAAATCCAATTCAAAAAATTCAAGTATTTGGAATTTTAGAAACTGAATTCTCAACAAGAAAGCAGAAACAGCAAATAAAAATATTGAATTGTTTGACTAAAAAGAAATAAATAACAGTAGCTAATAAATAGGACAATGAGCGGTCTGCAAAGCCTGTTCCGCATTAGCGGAAACCGAGCGATGAGTCCTCCGGGAAATCGGAGCAGGCTATGTTGAACTACATCCCATCTATATACTTATCGAAGATTTTAATGTGTTATCAGGAAATTTTTGGGAAAGGAAAAAGACTAATTGGATTTATTTTAAATTATTATATTTGCAGATATAAGAATTTGTAAATAAAAATTGTGGAAATATTTTATAAAAGCTATCCTGAAGGGATTTAGTTCAACACGGGCTCATAAAACATAGCCGCGGCAGTCGTATCAAAGAGAAGAATTACTAAATTTGACGCTAATGAATATTAACAAAATGCCTACGAGAGAGGCGTTTACGTTTCATAGTCCCATCCGTCAGACTGTCTAATAACTAATAAAAAGCAAATATTTTGATAAAACAACAAAACGTATAATGCTAAAAAACAATAATTTTGAAAATTTTATATTAAGAATAAATGATAACATTCAGGATTGTTAGACAGACTGCCGTTAGCACACATATTATGACAACAAAGACACAGCTCTATACTTTATTATTTTTACTGACATTCAATTCAGTATTTGGACAAACCAGTTTTTATGATCGACTTGCTGACTCTATCTTGGTTTTGACCACACAAAATGTTCAATACGACCCAACATACACTCGAATTGAATATCCAAATGGAGATGTACCAGCAGACAAAGGAGTATGCACGGACGTAGTAATAAGAGTTTATAGAAAATTTGGAATTGACTTGCAAAAAGAAGTTCATGAAGACATGAAATCAAATTTTGACAAGTATCCAAAAAATTGGGGATTAACTCGACCAGACAGAAATATTGACCATAGACGAGTTCCAAACCTTATGACATTTTTCGTAAGGCATGGATTAGTAAAGAAAATAACCCAAGACTCTAAAGATTATAAACCAGGAGACATTGTTTGTTGGAATTTAGGCGGTGGAATAACACACATTGGAATTGTATCAAGAAAAGAGTCAGCAGATGGACAAAGACATTTAATTGTGCACAACATTGGAGCAGGACAAGTACTTGAAGACTGTCTATTTGATTTCAAAATAATTGGACATTACAGATATGAAAAATGAAATAAATATGTGTGCTAATAAATAGGACTCTGAGCGGTCTGCAAAGCCTGTTCCGCAATAGCGGAAACCCAGCGATGAGTCCTCCGGGAACTCGGAGCAGGCTATGTTGAGCTAAATCCTTGCAGAAACTTTTGTTATAAGCCTACATTATTTTGTGTTTGTCTATAAAGTTTTATTTAGGATATATGGAATATATTGTTTTATTTTGTAGGACAATTAGTATTTAAATATTTTACGGTTTGGTTTTAATTGGAGTGAAAAATGAAGGAAATAATGAAAGTTTTTAATAAAAATAAATAATTAAGAAAATAATGGCCACAGAAGAAATATACACTATTAGCGCTAAATAGCATCCCAAATCGGGTGAATATACGCAATAGAGGTGTTTATATTTCGATGTTAAACAGCAGATAGACTAAAGAAAAAACTAAAATATTAATAATTAAAAGGGGGAAACTATGAGAGTTGCAAAATATTTATTGAAGAATAAAGAAAGGCCTGTTATTTCCTTTGAGTTTTCAAGACCAAAAAACGAAAAGGCAGCAATTAACCTTAACAATGCTCTAACTAAACTTAAAACCGTTGATCCTGATTATGTTTCAGTAACTTTCGGCGCAGGTGGGTCAACAAGTGAAGGATCCATTCAGCTGGTCGAAAAACTTAAAAAAGAATTTGATTTTGCTGTGGTAGCATACATCGCAGGAGTTGGATTAAGTCCAAAAAAGATGATAAAAGTATTGGATAAATTCAAAGAACTATCTATTGAAACAATGTTTGTAATAAGGGGCGATGCACCTACATGGGACGAAAATTACAAACCAGATCCTGATGCCTTTTCTCATGCCTCAGACATGATTCCATTTATTAAGAGAAATTACGACTTTTGTTTGGGAGCAGGAGCTTATCCCGAAGGTCATATTGAGGCTGAAAGTATTGAACGTGACATAGAGTACCTAAAGCTTAAAGTTGAAAATGGTGCTGAATACATTGTTGCTCAGTATTTTTATGATAACAAATATTTCTACGATTTTCTCGAAAGAGCCCGGTTAGCCGGTATTACAGTACCGATTATTCCAGGCATTATGCCAATTTATACCGAAACGTTAATGAATAATTTGGCAAAGGTTTGTGGTGTTTCTATTACTAATGAAATTCGTGATGGAATAGCGAAATTACCTACGGATGACAAAAAAGCGGTAAGTGAATTTGGACTACAATTTGCCATGAAACAATGCAGAGAATTGCTCACTAAAGGTGTTCCGGGCTTGCATTTTTATACAATGAATCGTGCAAATACAGTTGTATCATTAATTGAAACTTTGCGTGAAGATGATTTACTGTAATCAATAGTAGTATTAATGTGTAATAAGAAGTTTAACCGCTGCCTAACAATAGTTAAACTGCAATAAAACGCAATTTAGCCAACCATTTGTTTCTATTAATAAACATTTAAAACTATATTAACTGTGAAAAAACAAAGCAAGATAAATTTCATGATATTTTTTATAATAATTGCAGTTTACAGTTGTCAAGAGACAAATCAATATGAAAAATATGGTGATGAAGATAAAATCCAGGGGGAATACTTTGGGCAAAAACCTCCGGGAAAAAAAGCAGAATTATTTGCACCCGGAATAATGTCAACCGGATTATATGAATTAAATGCTGTATTTTTTCCTGACAAGAAAGAAGTTATTTTTTCTATCGCACTTGTACCGATGCAACCTTGGGAATGGAGACTTGTGATGATGAAAGAAAAAAATGGTATATGGACGAAGCCTGAAATAGCAGCGTTTAATAAAGATTATAGTGGTGTAGATCCATTTGTAACTGCCGACGGTAACCGAATCTATTTTTGCTCTAACAGGCCAATTACCGGTAAAGGAAAACCAGAAGATAATTTTGATATTTGGTATGTTGACAGAACTGAGTCTGGCTGGTCCAATGCAATTAATATTGGGCCTCCAATCAATAGTAACAAAAATGATTTCTACCCATCATTAACAAAAGATGGAACAATGTATTTTCAATCAAGACGTGAAGGAGGAAAAGGTGAAAGCGATATTTATTTTTCAAAACTTATAAACGGTAAATATTCAGAAGCTGAAATTCTTCCGGAACCTATTAATAGTGAGGGTTCTGAAGGGGATGTTTTTATTGCTCCCGATGAAAGTTATATTATTTTATCTACTGAACGAGAAGAAAATAATATTGGCAGAGCAGATCTATGGATCAGTTTTAAAAAAGCAAATGGATTATGGTCAGATATTGTGAATTTGGGAGCAGAAATAAATTCTGAACAAGGAGAAAACTGTCAGATACTTTCGCCTTGTGGAAAATATTTATTTTTTACTAGTCGACGTTCAGTAGAAATTTCAGATTCAGAAATAGTTACATATGATAAAATTCAACAAGCATGGAAATCTCCTCAAAATTCATCTTGGTTTGGTGATATATATTGGGTAGATGCAGGGATAATAAATGAGATAAAAGACAGTGTATTAACAAACACCAACTAACAAGAAAGCAAAAAACATTAATACGCTTTTTTGCTTTTATCATTACCGACCAGCCAGGAAAATAACCTCTTGATGATTTAGATATTTAAAAATATTTTTACATTTGTGAAAAATAAAGAACAATATAAAAATACGAAAACTTGACTATTAATAGCCATACTAAGATATATTGGACAAATTTATCGTTCAGGTTGTTTTTATATACAAGTTGTATATCGTTAGTCTTGATGATTAGCTGAAATACTGCGTATTAATTATAATTAATATTCATCTAATGAAAAAAATAAATCTACTTCTAATAATTATTTACATTATTACAAATTCGATTTTCTCGCAAACTGAAACTGATTCATTAATTCATTTCTGTGATTTGAATTATCATTCAGATTTTGAAAAAGCTGCTTTATACAATTTTGTTAAGCATCGGAAGGATACTTTTAATTTATTTCTTGCGATAGATGACAATATGACAACGGAAGAAGCAAAACGGTATTATAAAATGTATAATAAGATATTTGATGAATTGAATCAAAAGAACATAGAGACAAAGAAAATTAATAAGCAAATTAAAGTCATTTATTCAAGTGTTCATAGCCGATTTCTTGATAAGTACAACTCTAATGAGTTTTTTCCTGTAATGTTTCAATCCGGGACATATAATTGTGTGTCAGCGTCTATGCTATATGCAATGGTCTTTGATAAATTAAAGATTCCTTACAAAGTAATGGCTGCATCAAATCATGTTTATCTTATAGCAAATCCCGGTTCTAAATCAATTGTTATTGAAACTACTAATCCGGGATTTGAGAAAGCTATTTTTGACGGTGAATTTAAGCGCCAATATGTTAGTTACTTGCGCAATTCTAAGTTAATTAGCGAAGCAGAATATAAAAACAAATCAGTGGAAGAAATTTTTGAAGAAAGATATAACGAAGTAAAAGAAGCCGAATTTAATAACCTTCCTGGTTTTCAATATTATAATATGGCAATAGATAAATTGGAAAATAATAAAATAGAGGAGGGTTTAAAACTTTGTCAAAAAGCGTATTTCTTTTTTCCTGACCATCAAGTTAAAATCCTTCTTCATACCGCATTATTGTATCAAATTGAAAAATGCAGCTTTGATAAAGTATCAGATATTGATTATTTGGTTCAATTATCACGTTTTGAACATTCTGATTTAAATGCAATTGTTGGAGTATTCAATAACATTATTGGTCATTTTCTACAATACACAGATAAAGAACAGTATTGTGATTCTTTGTATAATAGATTAGCTTCCCAAATCTCGGACAAAAGAATTCTGGAAGAAATTAGTTTTTCATATTTCATGCAGATGAGTTATCGTTTTCAAACCAAAAACAAGGTTGAGTATTATATTATTAATGCATTAAAAATCAAAGGCAATCATCATGCTGCTAATGTAATAATGGAAAACTTTATTAAACAAAAACTTTATAGTATTTATGTTTCAGAGGTTTTTTTAGATTCAGTAATACAATTAAAAAAAAGATATAATTTTGAGCCATTAATCTCCATATTAGATAATTATGAATTGATTGCATTTTTAAGAATTGCAGATGATTTATACCAAAAAAACAAAACAAAAACCGGTGACAAATATCTACAACAATTTGAAAGTAATTGCACTCTCCCAATAGAAAACAAGTCACTAAGTCTTTGTATTGAAAAAACATATCATTCAATTGCCGTTTATTGTTTTTATGAAAATTACAAAACCAAAGCAAAAAGTATGGTGAACAGGGGTTTGAAATATGTACCACATAGTAAATTATTAAATTCTACCGGCTATTAATTAATCGCAATAAATAATCTTCAAACGGCTTGAAAAGCCAAGTTTGAAGTAAGTGTTGAACCAAATCTTTCTAGAATCTTTGTATTCGGATCAGGAAAGAAAGTTAAAAAGTAATGCTATGTATTAAGAATTATATTACTAAATTTGACATCAAACCTGTATATTGGGTTTTGTAATTCGTTGAATATGGGTTGTAATAATTAAAGTTTGTCAGAATTTGAAAACGAATGAAAATATTAAAAAACATTATAACAATAATCGCTGAAATTATAATTCTGATTTTAGCAGCAATTTGGTTTTTAAGAACAAAAGAAGAAGAGCCTTTAATAGTTATGATTGGCTCAGGAGTTTTCCTGATTGTAAGTGTGTTAAGCAAAATATTTGACAAATCACAAGAACCAAGACCTAAAGTAGTTTTTCATAAAAAGAAGGATTTTACAATGCGTAGCCCCTTAGGTTACGCACCTAACAATCCCGAAGGAATACAAGCTGGAATTGAAACCCCAAAAAAGTATTGGGAATTGAGTTGGTCGTATACGATAGAAGTCAGAAATAATTCTTCAGTTACAGCATATAACAACGAAATTGAATATAAAAACAAACCAAATAGAACGGAACTGTTAGGTGGAATTGGAAAAATTCAACCAATTAAACCAGAAGACAAGTTTGAATTTACTTTCAAACTGACTCAAAATGTCTTTGAAACTCACATAGACGCTGACAAATATTTAAAAGAAAATGCCGAAAAGCTTTTAAAGGATATGAAAATAATAGCAAAGTATTCAGATGAATTTGGTAAAAATTTTACGACCGAATATAACTGGATAACTGACAATAATGAATTTAAATAAAAACGCCACATTAAATAAGCTTCAAACGACTCGCAGAGCCTAGTTTGAAGCAAATATCTAGAAGTTACAAGCCATGTTAATAAACATTTGGTTCATATTGAGAATTTCTTAAATTTACCGAGCATATCGCAAAATGCGACCACCTTAAAAAATATGAGAAATATAAGTTTAATACCAACTGAGAAAATTGCTTTCTACAATTAAAATAATCAAATGATTAGCGAAGATTACAAAGGGACACTTGAATTAATAAAACATGAAATCCAGACAGCAAGATTTCAGGTTGTAAAAATTATTACAAAAGAACATATTTTGCTTTATTGGAAAATTGGAAAGATAATTTTAGAAAAACAACAAAAACAAGGCTGGGGAAAATCGGTTGTTGAAAAAATTTCTAATGATTTACAGGAAGACTTTCCTGAAAGCAGTGGTTATTCTGCAAGAAACTTATGGGATATGAGACGATTTTATTCCCGATATTCTAATAATGAAAAACTGCGACAGCTTGTCGCAGAAATTCCTTGGGGGCAAAATTTGCTAATCCTTACAAAAATAAAAGATGATAAAGAAGCTGAATTCTACCTAAATGCAACGAAAGAATTCGGTTGGAGCAGGAATGTATTATTGAATCAAATAAAAGCCCACGCATACAGGAGAGTATTATCCGAAAATAAAATACACAATTTTGAGAGGGCACTCCCGGAATATCTTTCAGAACAAGCCGATGAAGCCTTAAAAAGTGAATATAACCTTGAATTCCTTGGGCTAAAACAAGGAGTAAAAGAACGGGAACTAGAAAATAAAATGATTGAAAAAATTCGTGATGTTATTATGGAATTTGGGGCTGGTTTTGCATTCCTTGGAAATCAATATAAATTGAAATTAGGCGAAAAAGAATATTTCATTGACCTTTTGTTTTATCACCGAAAATTACAATGCCTTGTTGCTATTGAGTTAAAAGTTGGAGAATTTAAACCCGAATACACCGGTAAATTAAATTTCTACCTTGAAATTTTAGATAATACGGAAAAAACAGAAAATGAAAATCCATCAATTGGAATTTTACTTTGTGCAGAGAAAGACTCATTAGAAGTTGAATATGCCTTGAAGACAACAAATAAACCAATTGGAGTTGCAGAATATCAATTAACAAAGGATTTACCTAAAAAGTATAAAAAATATTTACCTGACAATAAACTGATAATTAAAAAATTAAAAGAGTAATCCACGGTTGGTAATATTTTAGGATGTATTGGTTGAGCCCCCCAAAAAAACGCGATAATGTTTGATAACTTATCGCGTAAATCATATTACAAATGTTAAAGAGCATAACAGCCTGTCCCGATTTTTCGGGAAATAAATTGGCGTTTTCCTGAAAGCACAAATTATTTGCTTTGAGGGTAAATAAGCACATCGGCTGCATTCATTTTTATAAGATAGCCTTCACCCGGAGAACAATTTCCGATTCCATTCACCCAGTTCGGGCCAATTTTTATAATGTTTGCACCCGATGAACTTCTGATAAATTCAAGATTATCGTTCAAAATAACTCCAAACGCCGACATTGCATCCATTTCCACCAATGGGAGATAACTTACAAATTGATATCCTGCTTCTAAATTTATAGGAGTTTGGTCATTAACAATAACACCTTCGATAGTAAAATCATCGCCCTGGTTCATTTTAAACAAATAACCTTCGGTTGAGTTCCAGTTACCTATTCCATTCACCCAATTCGGGCCGATTTTTCTTAATACTTCGCCATTTGAATTTCTTACATAAACGAGGTTTTCATTCAAAATATCTTGTAAAACAACCAGCATATCAGGGTTTTCAGGCAGAATATGAGAAGAAGAAAATTGAAATCCGTTTTCGAGAGAAATTGTTTGCTCATCGATATTGGTAACAGAACACAGTCCCGGGATGCTGTCATCTAACCATTGTAGCCGTAAATTAATCCAGGCTTTAAGGGTGTCAAGCTCGGCATTGTAGGTTACTGCAATGGCCCCTGGTTCGGGTGCCGGGCCACTGATACCAAGTATAGGCCATTTTTGAAAATGCCTTGCCTGCGCAAATTGCACCAGGTTTCGTATGCTGTCGATGTATGCAAAAATTGAGGTTGTATCCAGCATAGTCTGCCTGTAAGCTTCATAAGTACACCGAAGCTCGTTGGCAAAAGTACTGTCTTGCAATAAGCGAATATACCAGCCACATGAATAGTTATCGGTAGGGCAATCGTTGATATGATGTGCCCAACCTGATCCATCGGTATTTTCAAAAATCGAACAGGAAGAAAGATTTTTCCAGGCCCAATCGAAGTCCCAAACCGGGCCGGCCTTTAATTTACACCCGTTAGAAAATTTATCTTTATAAAAAAATACACTTTTCTTAAAGCCATCATTATTACGTGATAATTCATTGATAAGGAAATAATCGATGAAAGAGAGTACGTCGAGATATTTGCGGTATCCTGTTAGTGGATCAATAAAATCCGGGCTGTAGAGTCTGGTTTCAAGGCTATCAACAAATTCAGCAATATAAAATTTTTGAGGTTCATTAATTATATCAGCTTTAGGATACTTATAAACAAAATGCACATCAAATTCAGGATGATCGATTGGTGAAAAGTTTGACTGGAAACTGTTTGTCTCGTTCCAGTAATTTTGCTCAAGAATATATCCTCCGGTAAGTTCATCCCCCAGGGTATCCGACTGAAGCAACTTTGCAATATCAACGCGGTTATTATCACGTTTTACTTTCTCACCAAAAACATAAATGCCCTTGTAAACGCTATCAACAAGCACTTCACACAAACTGGTACGCACACTGTAATTGCCCATCTCCTCAAAAAGTTTAAAAGCAAGCGTATTGCGAATAAGTGCGCGATCGTTGTAATTTGACAACAACACCCAATCATTCTCGGGTGGCATACCCAAAATTGAAACATTGTTGTTTGCACCCGACTCGGTGCGGGTTTCGAGACCGTAAGGAGTTTGAGGATAACCGGCTGAAGTGGCACCCCGGATTTCAATTCCAATATTACCACTATAAATATTTGAACTGTCGTTTAAATAAGTAATACTACCAAACCCATTATATTTTATATCCATCAGGGCATCGATTTTTGTATCCTCAACAATGGTTTGCCCCAGGGTGTTAATCATAACAATTGGTAGTTCAGAACTCTCAAACACCACTGTTCCTAAATCGGTTACACAAAGCTGAAACGAACCGGTTGCACCACCATAACCCCAAATCTGGATATAAAGATCCTGCTCCGGTTCAAGTTCGTATAACATGAGGAAAGAATAATAACCATTGCCCCCGTCATCATCGCAACCTAAAAGCTGAAGATTTGTACATGTTGTATCTGTCCAAACGGCTATACCTGTATCCGTTAAATCACCATTATCGGTAATAAAGCTAATATTACCGGAAAGGGGTGCCTGCATTGTAAACCAGATGTCGGAACCCTGGAAATTGGCACATCCCGGATTAAATTCCGTACCCGGCATACCGTTATTATTTGTCACAATACAACCGGTATCAATAGGTATTGCTGCACATGGATGACCGCCTGGAACCATTGTGCTATCGCAGTCAAGTATTGAAGAAAAAACAAGGCCTGACTGTGGATTGGGTCCATCAGCAAAAACCTGATTCCAGCCCGGATCGTATAACTGGTAGGTGTTTTCTCCCTCATATTCGCCAGGTGTATAGTATAGTTCCAGAAAATCACCCTCATTGATCTCAATTTCGGCAATGCTTACAAAGTTCAATGCCGAAAAAGTCCCAACCGTTCCTTCATTAACAAAAACTTCAACGTAGGCACCATTCCATCCATCGCCATAACTATCGTGCATGCTCAAAGTGTAAGTGCAAGCCATCGATTGATAGAACATAGAGTTAAAAAGAATTATAACAACAATTAATAAATTGTTAAAGGCATATCTGGTGAATTGCTTACGTGTCATATACTTCATTCTTTTTTTAAAGATTCAACAATTTAATATACCCACAAAACTAAAACAAATTGGACAAGGTTCGACAAGTTCAACTCATATTTGTAAACAATGTGATCAAATTAATTAAAATTGTGAGAGAAACAGGTCTGTTTTGGAGGGTCATGATCGCTAATAATTATGGCTGCCGGTATAACAGAAACTTTCGTTATGGACTTTGAATAAGTTTCAAGGGTATTATATTGAGAATTCAGGGTGTGCTTTTGAAGATGTTTACAAAACCTATTGTATGTTGAGAGCTTGAAATTTTTTATATATTTGTATGATGAAGCTATGAATATTTTCAAATTGAAACCACATGCAAAAATTAATACATATCGCAATTGTTATTTTACTTCTCGGTTTAGTTAAGCATAACACTATTCAAGCTCAAGAACCCGGAGACTATTTTAAGATTATGGTAATTGATGAAGAGACAGACCGTGGTGTGCCTTTAGTGGAACTTAAAACCAATAATAAGATTAGTTATTACACCGATAACAATGGTATCATCGCTTTTTACGAACCGGACCTGATGGATCAGAAGGTTTATTTCCATATCAAAAGTCATGGATACGAATATCCTGCTGACTTTTTCGGATACAGGGGATTAGCATTGGATGTAAAACATGGTGATAGCGCCTTAATTAAAATCAAACGAATAAATGTTGCTGAACGCCTTTACCGGATTACAGGGGAGGGTCGATATCATCACAGCCTGTTGGTTGGCCACCCGGTTCCTGTTAAACAACCTTTGCTGAAGGGGAAAGTGATGGGCCAGGATACATTCGTTGAAACACTATTCAAGGGAAAAATTTACTGGCTCTGGGGTGATACGGATCGCCCTTCATATCCGCTTGGCAATTTTGCCACTTCGGGTGCCACCTCACTACTTCCCTGGAAAGGCGGGATTGATCCGGATATCGGTGTGGAGCTGAACTATTTTGTAAATGACAAGGGTTTCAGTAAAAAAATGTGCCCGTTGGAGGGGCCCGGCCTTGTCTGGATACACTGGCTAACAACTTTAAAAGACAAATCCGGTACTGAAAGACTGATTGGTTCCTATACAAGGGTTAAAAATCTGGAAGAATACTATGAACAGGGACTGGCAATGTTCAATGAAACCACCGAACTCTTTGAGCCTTTTGTACGTTTCGAGCTGAATTCTCCACTTTTCCCGGATGGACATTCTTTCAGGGCAATTGTAAATGGACAGGAATACCTTTATTTTTCTTTTTCAACTCAATATTCGCTTCGTGTAATTGCTGACATGAAACATGTTAAAGACCTTTCAACCTACGAAGCCTTTAGCTGTTTGACTGAAGGAAGCCGGTATGATACCGCAAACCTAAAAATTGACCGTGGGCCTGAAGGCAATATTATTTATGCTTGGAAAACCAACACCGAGCCATTGAATGCCAGGAAAGAACAATTCCTTCAAAAAAAAGGTGAGTTAAAAGTCGGTGAAACATGGTTCAACCTGCAGGATATTCAGACCGGAAATCCGATCATCTCACATTGCGGTTCTGTTTTCTGGAATAAATTCAGGAAGAAGTGGGTCATGATAATGCAACAGTTAGGGGGAACTTCGTATTTGGGAGAAGTATGGTACATGGAAGGGGATACTCCTACCGGCCCCTGGGTTTATTCACGAAAAATTGTTACCCACGACAATTACACCTTTTATAATGTTGGGCAACATCCGCTTTTTGATCAGCAAAACGGCAGGCTGATCTATTTTGAAGGAACCTATACTAATAGTTTTTCAGGGAATCCGATACAAACACCACGATACGATTACAACCAGATCATGTACCGCCTTGATCTGAGTGATTCCCTGCTTTATTTACCGGCACCTGTTTACCGGATTAAAAATAATAAGACAAAACACCTTTACCTGCAACGTGAAGCAGTTGATTCCATGGATGCATGGAAGCTGATTGAAGATATCCCCTTTTTTGCTATTCCACCTGATAGAAAATTAAAAGGTATGGTCCCTGTTTTTGCAGAAAAAGAGAAAGGTAAGATCAGGCTTCAGGTGAAAACCTCCGGAGATAAAAGAAATGTAGAATCTCCACTTTTTTATGGATTGCCTGAATCGGGTGAATTATGGAAACAGTATTCATCGCCAATGCTTGTACCGCTTTATGAATTTCAGGATGAGGATGGAAACTATTTCTATTCGATTGACAGGGAAAAGGAGGGAATGAAACGGTCAGAGAAACCCATCTGTCAGGTCTGGAAAAATCCAAGTAAAATACTGGCATTGGATTTTGAAGCAAAACCCCTAATATTTATTAAATAGTTTTTATATCTTTACAAAATAAATTATGCAGGATAATGACGATAGGTGTTATATTTCTGAGTTACCTTGCATTTGAAAAAACATAGCATATGGACAAAAACTTTACATATAAATATGACGACTTATTCAATCCAACTATTAAAGCGATTAAAAAATTAGGTGGTTCTGGAGCTGTTAGTGAAATTGAAGAGGAAGTTTCAAAAATACTGAACCTAAGTGAACAAGCAATTAACGAAATTCATCGTGAAAGCACCACAAAATTAACTTATAGACTTGCTTGGGCAAGAAATTATTTGAAACGTTTTGGGATTTTGGAAAACTCCTCTCGTGGAGTTTGGGCATTAACTGAAAAAGGACAGAAAACGGAGAAAGTAGACCAAGAAAAAGTAAAACGTGCAGTCGTTAAAAAAGACCGAGAAGAAAGAAATAAAAAACCAGAAAAAACAAATGATGAACCTCAGATTGAAAATACGACTGAGGAAATAGAAGAATTTAGATGGCAAGACAAATTAATCCAAACAATTAGAAAAATTGAGCCTGACCAATTTGAAAGACTTTGTCAAAGATTACTTCGTGAATTAGGTTTTGTAAATGTGGAAGTAACTGGAAGAACAAATGATGGAGGAATTGATGGAAAGGGAATATATAAAATTGGAAGTGTAATGTCTTTCCACGTTGTGTTTCAAGCTAAAAGATATCAAGGTTCAGTCTCTTCTTCTACCATTAGAGATTTTCGTGGAGCAATGAGTGGTAGAGCAGACAAAGGATTAATATTGACTACTGGCAGTTTTACAAGAGAAGCAAAAAAAGAAGCAACACGAGACGGAGCAATTCCTATTGATTTAATTGACGGAAATGAATTTGCTGAGAGATTAAAAGAATTGAATTTAGGTGTTTTAATAGAAATGGTCGAAGAGGTAAAGATTAAAACTGATTTTTTCAAAAACATCTAATAAAAAACACAAGGTAACATATTAGGATTTAAGGCTCAGTTGGCAAACAAAAAAAGCAAGAAGGAAGGTTGATTCTTCTTGCTTTTACCATTTTACCAAAAAAAGACATTGCCAATTGAGTTTTAAATCTTGTTGGGCTAA
>Ga0233437_1001474_pt1 | contig 42823 bp, 40 predicted proteins | sample SI_122_August201_FD_182714 | JGI IMG/M metagenome (GOLD analysis project Ga0233437, IMG submission 182714) | Seawater microbial communities from Saanich Inlet, British Columbia, Canada - SI_122_August2016_200_MG | ecosystem: Environmental > Aquatic > Marine > Inlet | place: Canada: British... | reverse complement strand
TTCTCGTTTCTCTTTTCGCCGATATCGATAGCGGCAAAAAAGCGACCCCGGTTGTTGCAATCAGAATTTGTAAAATTTGCGGGCAGGCTCCGCTAGAGTCATTTGCGTGCAAAATTCAGGTAATAAGTAACCGTATTTAAGAACATGCACTGACGTCTTCACAATAAAAAAGCCGGTCTCTCCTGAAGAGATCCCGGCTTCTAAAATAGAAGAGCCCCAGGCCTCTTCCGCAACGTTTTGCGAAGCTGCCCACGGCTCTGATTGTTTTCTGTCTATCAAAGGTGGTAGATCAGCTTCACACGCCGGGCCACCACCACCAGTCTGTCTGTTGCGCCATCATTATCCAAAATCCCGCATTTCAGTTTATAACTGATATCCCATTACCCGAGGCAAATGGGTTTGTCAATACCTGGCTTGGAAAAGGGCTGGGTAAACGCATTTGGATTCCGTGTTCAGAAACAATTCTTCTGCGACTGAAGATTTGTACGCAATGAACATCGAACGCTCAACATCGAACGTCCAACATCGAATAATGTATTCTGTCAATTAATAAAAGACTGATCAACACGCGGCGCACAGGCCGTGCAAGCACTGGCGCTGCGCGAGCAGATCTACCCTTTAAAATTCAATCCGGCTGAGTTGTTCGGCCCGGAGTTCAGGACCCATGGGCGCGTCAAAGGTTTCGCTCCGCTTGTATTAAAATTGACAAAGCGCAGCGCTTTCCGCATTCGACGTTCGATGTCGGAGTCTTCGCTACCTGGGCGTTCGATGTTGGACGTTCAATTTTCTTTAGATCACGTCTTTAGCGTGATTCACCGCTCAATACAAACTCAGAGATCCCCGCAATTGAATATTGAAAAGGTGGGAAAGGCACCTGCAATCTGCTGAGCCGAAACCGTTTACCGGGATTTTAGGATCGTTAATTTAGAATTTCATAGTTCCGGGTGTGCTTTGTTATCAGTTTCCGGAAAAATGCCGGAAAGGTGCTTAAATTCTTTTTAAGCACCGGCATGATGAATTTTTTCGTGATGTGACGCGGGGAGCCGCTTTCTGTTCCCAACAGTTTGATATAATCTTCGATAAACGGAGAATCGCCTGCGCCTTTCGGGCTCTCCAGGAAATCGAAACAGACATGGGCCAGGTAGAGCACCGCCACATTGTCCCGCAACGAATCGGGGATATTATCCGGAGAGGTAAACCTTGGATAATTCTGGAGTTCGATGCTTTGGCAAACCCTTTCCGGCAGATTCCACTGCTCCATCAGAACCGCCCCGATGACCGCAGCGTCGATGTAATCAATGAGGATGCCTATTTTGGGATTCTGTTTTTTCAGAAGATGCTTCACGCTGGTTCCCAAATCGTGGAGCAGACCGATGGTGGAGATCTCTGCAGGTTTCCCCACACGCGACCCTAAAGAGAGGGCAAAGGCGATTCGTGATATGCAGATCGAATGTTTAAAAATGTCTTTAAAATCCGGAGAATTCGGCATGGTCCGGTTTATGCCCTCTGCGATGACCAGTTGATACAGTTCATTAAACCCCAGGAGTATGACGGCATGGTTGATATCGGAAATGTTTTTGCCGAATCCGTAATAGGGAGAATTTACGGTTTTCAACACACCGGCGGCAAGGGAGGGGTCTTCTTTAACCAGGTCGGCGACCGCCTTCGATGAAATCTCCTCATCCATCAAACTGGCAGCAATGTTACTGGTAAACGTAGGCAACCTGGGAATCTTGTCCAGTATACCGGCAATGATTTCGGATTTTAAATAATCTTCTCTCGGGCTTGTATGTAAAGAGAGCATATAGGACTGAAACAGCTCTTTTTGCCGGTCTATCCGGGACTTTGATTCCATAAACCGGTCGATAAAATCATCGTCAAACCGATAGCGCCGTTTGTAGAAGAACAGCTGGATCTTTTTGTCCAGCTTATCAAAAACAGCCCTTTTAAGCGTCAGGACGGTGGATGGCCGCGTGGCGGTAACGGTTACGGTCCAGGGAGCATCTGCTATAAATGCAACCCCTTCACCTCCATTATCCTGCTGCAGCCGGGTGACTTCCCGGGTCTCTCCGGACACATTTCTGGACACTTTCAATTCACCGTCTAAAAAAAGATAAACAGACGGTGCTTCGGTCTCCTGCCGGAACAAGGGGATGTCGGGCTGAAGTTTTTTAATATCTGAAAGACTGTATAGATTCTGAAGGTCCTTATCCCTTAATCCCTTCCCTTTTGAATTGGGTGCTGACATGTTGAGGTTTTTCATAAAAAGCCATGACTCCTATCATGAAATGCGATTCATACGGCACGATCGGACAGCCTATAAATTATTATCGGCATTGCGCAGAAAAAGTATTAGCATAAATCGGATGAAAGAATGGAGACGAGGGGGTTGCGGAGATGGCTTTTATAGTTGGTGAAAAGGGTCCGGGGATTCCCCGCAAAGGTCAACGGGATCTTCGACAAGGGGTTGTGGATTCAAGTGTTTTTACTCCCCAAGACAATCCACAACCCCTATCTTCAGGTATTTCAGGCACCTGTTTGAGCCGCCTCCTGGATGATCGGGTTCAGGATCTCAAACATCTGATCGATTTCATCCCGTGTAACCGTCAGGGCCGGCATGAATCGCAATGTGTCGGGACGCGGAGAATTCAAAAGCAGCCCTTTTTCCATGGCCGCATCGGCAATTTTTTTACCAATCTCCTGTTTTAAATTCAGGGCAAGCAGCAGGCCCTTGCCGCGCACTTCTCCAAAACCATGCCGGCTGGATATCGCAGCCAGACGCTCTGCTATATACTGTCCGGTCTCTGTAACGGTTTCGAGAAACCCGGGTTCGATGAGTGCTTCCATGACCGCACACCCGGCAGCCGTCACCAGCGGATTCCCATTGAAGGTGCCGCCCTGATCGCCGGGTTCAAAACAGCAGACGGCATCTTTAGCCACCAGGGCAGTCAGGGGAACGCCGCCGCCCAATCCTTTACCAAGGGTCATAATATCCGGCTCCACACCGGCATGTTCATAGCCGAATAACCGGCCGGTGCGCCCCACCCCGGTCTGAATTTCATCCAGGATCAAAAGGAGTCCTTCCTTTTTCGCCAGCTCACCCAGGCCCTGGAGAAACGCATCTGTTGCCTCATAGACACCGGCCTCTCCCTGGATCGGCTCCAGCATGATTCCGACGGTTTTATCCGAAATCTTCGATTTTACCGCCTCCAGATCGTTCAGGTCTACCTTTGGGAAACCCTGAGCTTTCGGTTCAAACAGTTTCTGCCATTCCTTTTTCCCCGAGGCGGCCATGGTCATTAAGGTCCGGCCGTGAAATCCATGATCCATTGTAATGATTTCAAAGGCGCCATCTCTGTGGATCCCGCCCCATTTCCGGGCAAGTTTTACAGCCCCCTCATTGGCCTCGGCACCACTGTTTGCAAAAAACACCTTGTCGAGACAACTGTTCCGGGTAATCAGGTCTGCCAGCCGTATCATCGATTCATTGTAGTAGGCAGGGCTGCAATTTATAAGGCGCGCCGCCTGTTTTCCCAGCGCTTCAAGAACCGGCTGCGGGGAATGTCCCAGGCAGTTTACCGCCCATCCCTGGACAAAATCGAGATATTTTTTACCGTTGTGATCCCATAGCCAGGAACCTTTTCCTTCAACAAAAACAATCGGTGGGCGTGTGGTAAACGCCATCAGTGAATCGAATGCAAATTCCGTGTTCGACATGAGATGGTTTCCTTTCCATTAAAATGCGTTAAGATGCGCTGCCGAGTTGGGCCGAGACGGTTTCCAAAAATTTTTCCACGCTGAATCTCTTTCTGCCGTGATCAGTGTATTTTATCGCTACATGGGCACTTCTACTGTATAGGCGTTCTCGGGTGGCCATCAGCACCGGATAACACCGGGCAATGGCATCGCTGTCGGTTTCATCCGGGGTTTTGGTAAAATACTCCTCCCAAAGAACCGGCCGCCGATTGGTCAGATAGGCTGCCAGCATCTTTTCCTGGATCTCCCGGGGTGTTTCCAGGTGGACCACCGTTGTGAGTCGGCAGAGTCTATCCAGGATCTGATCGCCGGTATAAACAACGCTTCCGGTTGTATCGATAACAGATTTGCCGTTTGAATGCGCGTTGCGTTTTTTGAGAAAATCAAAGACTTCAACAAGAACTTTTTTTTCAAAAGATAAATATTTCGATTCTTTTTCCCGGTAGCCGGCATTGAATGGAAACCCCATCCAGTCCCCCACCGATTGCATGGTGCCGTTGTTTTGGATCAACTCACCGGAAAGTTTACACTCAATCAGATCGTCGCAGTGAAAGATGCGGAATCCATGTTCCGACAGTTTTTTTGCCCAGTATGATTTTCCGGAACCAGACATTCCGATAAGCGAGAGGTGCATGTGCAAGCTTCCTTTTTAAGTTGGGAAAAAAGCTCCAAGGCTCTGTATGAAATCTACATATAAAGATTTAAAAAAAATATCAATAAGATGATTGTCCGAGGTGCAATTCAGTGATATACAGGCAACCCAGCAACGATTTGAACGGAAGCATATCCTATGGAAAACAATCATTTGAAACCGGCAGGGTCTTTTGAGACTGACAAAGAGGACTTTGAGCAACAACTCGAGGCCTTTGGTTGCCGGATCGATGAGATTGACCGACAAATCGTCTCTTTGCTGACAGAACGCCTCCATGAAGTGGAGCAGATCGCTTCGCTGAAAAGCACCCACAACCTTCCGGGATACCACCCCGCACGGGAAGAGGATTTAATCTCCAACAGACGCCGACAGGGCCTAGATGCCGGACTCGATGCCGATTTTATCGAAGAGCTTTACCGCCTGATTCTCAGAAATTCCCGGAAGGAGCAGGTTTCCAAATTAGCCGGCCGACCGGTCCGTTCCGATGCCGTGATCCTAATTGTCGGGGGCAGCGGCAGCATGGGGCGATACTTCCGGCAATCGTTTTCAGATGCCGGGTATACGGTTCGTATTCTGGAACGAAACGACTGGAACCGGGTGGATCGGCTCAGTGATGGCGTCAACCTGGCGATTGTCGGCGTTCCCATCGAAAATACCGCTGAAGTGATTGAACAGCTGGGTCCTCACCTCCCCCCGGATTGTATTTTAGCCGATATTACCAGCGTCAAAACACCACCGGTACAGGCAATGCTCAATGCCCATCCGGGTCCGGTTGTGGGGATGCACCCGCTTTTCGGCCCGAGCACCTCCAGCATGGACAAACAGATTATCGTTGTCACACCCGGGAGAGATTACGAATCCTGCCGGTGGTTCATCGATCAACTGGCAGCCTGGGGCGGCATTATTGTAAAGGCGAGCCCGGAAGAGCATGATGATATCATGGGGGTGGTGCAGACATTACGACATTTTGCGACCTTTACCTTTGGTCAGTTCCTCGCCCGCAAACGCATCGATCTGCACCGGACCCTGGAATTTTCAAGTCCTATTTACCGCCTGGAACTCGGCATGGTGGGCCGCCTCTTTGCTCAGGATCCGGCACTCTATTCGGAAATCATTCTCGCCTCACCGGAACGTCGAAAACTTTTAAAAGACTACATGGCCTCTTTTAATGACAACCTCGACATGATCGAAAAGGGAGATAAGGCCATCTTTTGCAGCGAGTTTCAAAAAATCGCCGAATGGTTCGGCTCCTTTAGCGAACAGGCCATGCGGGAGAGCACCTACCTGATCGACAAGCTCATCGAAAGATTTTAGCGACGGAGCCTATTGCTTACTGCCTGGCTTAATCGCTCTAAACTCGCGTTCCCGTTCTTGCAGCAGCCCAAAGCCCAGTTTATAGGCGATGTAGTATTTGTTGACGTTTGCCACATATTCTACGGTTTCGCGACCGATGCTCCGGCGGGCCATCTGTTCTACATTGCCAAACCATATGTTGGGATTAAGGCCCGCTCGCTTGGCGACCCTGCGCAATCGGTTGACCCGGTTCGGCCCGGCATTATATGCAGCCAGTGAAAAATCGACCTTGGCGGCAGGCGATATGCCGGCATCGTTGAAATAGTTGTCGCGCAAAAAGGCCATGTACTTCACACCCGCGTGGATGTTGCCCTCGACTTCCTGGATATTCGGGATTTCGATGGGAGGGGCCTCCGCGGTTTCAGGCATCACCTGCATAAGACCCACGGCCCCGGCGGCACTTTTCAAGGTATGATCCAGGCGGGACTCCTGGAAAGAGAGTGCCGCAATGGCCAGCCAGTCAAAACCGTACTGATCCGCATAGCGTATGAACAGCTCCCTTAACTCGCCCAGCTGTTTCATTTCGTCAGGGCTTAGTGGATTCTTAATCCATTTCGTATTCCGATAATAGCGCTGAAAAAAAATATTCCCCAAAAGCGTGCCCTTGCGGTTGCGGCGGGTGACTCGACTGAGACTCTTTTTCAGATCCGAATTGTTCTTCCGGACCGCCCAGGCGATCTTGCCGCCGGCGTGTATGACCAGATCCCCGTGTACGTTAATATTGGGAAGAAGTTCGGCCCAAGCCTTTGCGATATGGTCGTCTGCAACGGTAACATCCAGGACACCGGCATTGACAAGCTCCAGAATGTCTTCTGTGGACAGTGTCGGGGAGAGCTCGACGATTTTTAACGGCTTCTTCTTTTCGGCGCTGAGGTTTTTGTTGAGCATATGGAGATGCTCGACATAGCTCGTTCCTTTTTTTACAAAGACACTTCGGCCAGAAAGATCAGCCAGGTCCTTTATGCCGGCACCAGCATCAGAGGTGACCACAACCTCTTTGACATTTGAAATATAGGGTTCGGTGAAGGCGACCTTCTTTTTTCGTTCGGCGGTGATTGTCAAACCGGCTGCGGCGATATCCCCCCGTCCTTCGACAAGAGCCGGAATCAGGTCATCGAACGGAACCGGAATAAAGACAAAAATGACCGGCCAACTGCGCGCACGCACGCGGGTTTTAAGATACTTCTTGTAATTCTGAATCATTTCGTACTCAAAACCGCGCGGTTGACCGCCAACGGTGAAAAAATCCGTTCTGCTGACTTTCACAAGTACGCGGATGACACGCTTTCGGATGAGAACATCGAGGTCATCGGTATATTGTTCCTTGAAAATCCGCCGATCCATCATAGCCGATCCGTCATCGACAATCGGCCTCAGCGCTTTTTTCTCAAGGCTCTCGTCTCTCTTAATGTCAGCCCCCATACCCGCGTGTGTAACAGTCCCGGCCAGACAGAGCATTACCGCCAGCAGCGTCATCAGCCTCGTTATCGTACGAACGACCTGTCCCATAGCGTTGAACCTCCCTTTCAACTAAATCTTGTAATTTTCGATTGCTCAACTTCTCTCTTGATAATTGGACACTTCGATGAGGTTTCCGTCGGGGTCTCTAAAATAGATGGAGTCGATGGGTCCTTTGGCACCTGTTTTGGGAACCGGGCCTTCAATAATCTCCACGCCACAGGAACGCACATGGGCTGCGGCATCCCGGACAGGTGTTTCTGTGATAAAACAGAGATCTGCAGAACCCGGTTTTGGATGCCGGGCTTTGGGTTCAAACTCCTGCCCGTACTGATGCAGATTGATTTTCTGATCGCCGAAAAGAAGTGCTTTCCGATCGTCTAAAAACGTCAGGACATCCATCCCGAGAACAGATGTATAGAATCTACAGGTCTTATCAACATTTTTTACCGTCAGCACCAGATGATCGATCCGGTCTATTTTCAAAACGCGTCCCCTTTTCTTTATGGTACGAATCCGATCGGTTCTATAGGAGTATGCCGAGTTCCGTCAGCTCCTTTTCAATTATCGGGCGCCATCCCCGGTTGGCCTTTGGATTGGCCGGGCTGGGATGAGTGATCCGGCCGACAACAACATCGTATTCGCCCAGGGCGGCCCGGGCTCGAGTTTCCGCAAACCGGCCGACGCCCACAACATATCTGGGTGATAATGCATCGGTCATTTCCCTAAGGGAACGATCACAGACGTCGAGCAGCGGTTTCCGGTCGGCTGCCGGCAGGTGATCCGGTGTTCTGTTCCGGCCGTCTTTGTCCAAAAACATCAGCGGGCAATAATTGGCAACAAAGAATCGGTCAAAAAATCGGTCCGGCGTCCTGAAGGTTTCTTTTGCCCACCCCCACAACCGTTTGCCGCTGACCTCACTCCGCTTGCAGTCATATCCCAGTACCGGCCGTTTAGGGTGCGTGTTCCTGGGAGACGATACGGAAGCTTCAATTCCCAGCCAGTCTTTTACCGCAATTATTTCGCCGAAGGGGATGCCGGTCTGAGCCATGCCCCAGGGGCCCGGATTCATCCCGACAAACAGAACCTCCTTTGGCGCGTGGGCATATTTTTCCAGATATATCTCATAGGCCTTTTTCGCATACAGAACCGGGTTGTAGACATGGGATACCGGGGAATTGAATTTCAGAGGTTTGAGGCCTCTGAGCAGGTTTTTTATATGATTCTGATAATCCATCTTTAAACAACCCTATTTATCAATGAGAACATCTTCTTTTGTAAAATCACGACCGGAGTCTCCGCCGGCAGATTCATGCGCTTCGATCCATCCCCGGACACGTCCCGCACCATACGCTTTTTCCCAGCCCTTAACAATCGCCTCCACCGGCACATCCACAAAGGTGCCGAGATCATCGATATATTCCATAAACCGCTTTTCTTCAAGGTTGTAGGAATGGAAGATGGAATCTTCCCGGCCATTGAATTCAAGCGGCGGCACATGGTGCCGCGTACAGAGTTCCCTGTTGAAAGCCGGGGTTGCCTTTACCCATCGGCCGTCTAAATAGAACTCGGTGAACCCGTGGTACACAAAAAGATCGGATCCCAAATACGCTAACAGCTGGCGGGTGGCCAGATGATTCCGCACCGTGGCAAAGCCGAGCCGTGAGGGGATGCCAGCTGCCCGTCCCAAGGCACAGAGCAATGTCGCTTTTGCCACGCAATATCCCCGGCCTTTTTTAAGGACACCGCTTGCCAGATAGTGTTCCGGAAGATAAAACGGTGAATACGGATCGTACCAGATCCCGTCCCGAACCGCATAATAGAGCCTTACGGCCCTCTCAACGGGATCCGCTGTGCCGTGGGTGATCTCTTTTTCAAAATCGATGATCAGCTGATTCTCGCAATCCATGATTTTGGTTGGAGAAAGATATTTTGGATCGATACGGTTCATTCAGATCATTCCGTTTCTTTTATTTTTTTATAACAGAAAGGCAATAAGAGCGTCAAAAACAATTTGCCGCTTGTAAAATATTTTCATATGATTACATTAATTTATACCCTAATTAAACTTTAAAAAAGGAGTGTCCAATGGCAACGAAAGTATTGATTATTCTGGCAACCGGAGAAAAGGAAAAGGCCATAGCCGGTATTCTTTACGCAAAAAACTCTCAGAAAAATAAATGGCTTGAAGATGTGAAAGTCGTCTTCTTCGGTCCCTTTGAATCGCTGGTATGCGATGATGAGGAAGTCGCACAGGAAGCTTCCCAACTGCTCGATTATCAGACACCGGTGGCCTGTAAGTTTCTTTCGGACCACTCCGGCAAATCCGATAAGCTGGAGGAACTCGGTTTTAACGTGGAATACGTCGGTTCGATGGTTTCAAACTATATCAAAGAAGGGTATGCCCCGATGGTGTGGTAAAGAATCCGGGTCAAGAGGACCCGGTTTTCGTTAATAACTCAACTTTCGGGTTTCGCCCGATAGTAGGGAAATGGGTGATTTGATGACGATGTGCGCTGTTTGAGCCCTTTAGGATATCTTACATCAGCGCTCCCGAACGAATGGTTAACAGGCTCAAACATCGGATATCGAGAAACAGAATTTTAGCATTTTGGCCTGCGCTGATGATAGATATCCTTAAGGGCGAGTTCGCACAGCGACAGCAAATTATTCATTTCCCTAAAATATGGATCCCGAAAGTTGAGTAAGTGAGCTCAATGCTGAAAGAAACCCGGCGCCCTGAGGTTTAAACCGTTTGAGCTTTCAATACTATTTGCCGAGCAGTTCCCATACAACCCGGCAGTAGGTTTCAACACCGTATGACAAAATATCTTCGTTCAGGTCAAATTTCGGATTGTGTATCGGTGCCCCTCCCTCCCTGCCGGCACCGATAAAATAATAGCATCCTTTTGCCGCTTCTATAAAAAAAGACATGTCTTCCCCGCCCATGGTCGGTTCGGGTTCAACCACATTATCGGCTCCCACAACCTCTCCGGCACAACTTCCCACCAATCGGGCCATTTCCGGATCATTCATGACCGGCGGGCAGCCCTGGACAAAGTCAAACTCATAGTCGGCTCCCATGGAATCACAAACCCCTCGAACCACTTTCTCCAACCGCTCCGGCCACTGTGCCCACATGCTCCGGTCAAATGTGCGGGTCGTTCCGGACAGCTTCGCTTCCGGCGCAATGATGTTAAAAGCGGTTCCCGCGTGAAAGCTTCCAATGGTAATAACCGTCGGACTCGCCGGGTTCATGTGACGGCTCACAACCCGTTGCAGGGCATTGACGACCTGGGTGCCTACCTCCAGTGCATCTACGCAAAGATGCGGCATGGCGCCATGTCCGCCTTTTCCGATGATGGTTATATAGAATTGATCCATGGCCGCCATAAGAGGTCCGGGTTTCACACCGATGGTCCCTTCCGGAATCGAGGGCCAGACATGGCACCCGAAACAGTGGTCGACCTTTGGATTTTCCATCACACCGGCGTCGATCATCGGCTTTGCACCACCAGCGGTTTCTTCGGCCGGCTGAAACAAAAATTTAATGGTTCCATTGAGTCTGTTTTTAAAGCCGTTGATCACCTTTGCCGCCCCCAACGCCATGGCCATATGGGCATCGTGACCGCAGGCGTGCATGACGCCTTCATGGGTGGATGAAAAAGAAAGGCCCGTGGCTTCGGTGATCGGAAGCGCGTCCATGTCTGCACGGATCAGAAGCGTCTTTCCCGGGTTGCCGGTATCGAGGGTTGCCACCACACCTGTTTTGGTGATGCCCGCCTGAACGGAAAAGCCTTCCCGCCTTAAGGTATCAGCAATGTATTGAGAGGTTTTCTCCTCGGTGTAGCCGGTTTCCGGAATACGATGCAAATCTCTGCGGGTATTGACGATATACTCTTTCTGTTCATGAACCAGCGTTTTAAAATCCATCTGTCTCAATCCTCCGAAAATATTATTTTTTTGGTTGCCTCATGGCTTGTTACCTTAAGTCATTCAAACAGCGGATGCAAGGCAGATCGCAGCCACTCAGGTGGATAGGCTGTAGGCATTTAGGCTGAGGTACCGCAGGAGGGAAACATGCGTGCTCATACGAAACTCAGAGCATTTGAATTTGCTTCTGATGAACATGACTTTTCTAACTGTAAATCAGAAATTGTGGAGGCCGAGAAGGTTTTTGGCGCCCTGCTTCAGGCTTCGCTCTGCGAGCTATGACCCGACCAGTCGATCAATGCGCAGATAGCGCAGGCTTCTTAAACTAACAGCCTTTAGCCTACAGCCTATGCAACCTGAACAGTTACGAATGATAATTCTATTTCATGGACGCTAACGGAGAATAAGGCTTGGTATACAAAAGCATGTTTTTATGGCCAGCTATAAACCTTGCTTGTGGCCTTAGGTTGTGGTATTTTTCCCCAGATGAAACAATATGTAGTGGATGAACTGAGACTGGAAGACTATCATAGGCTAAAAGAGCATCTGGATAAGACGTTACAGACATGCAGTATCGACGGGGTCTATTGGATACCGATCAAAACGACCCTTCTTACCCCGGACCAGGCGGAACACACCGGCTGCCACCCGCTCTGTTTTTCTGTCGAGCTGGAACCCGAGCGATTAACCTGTGAGTTGCTGCTTCGGACACAGAACCGAATCCATTGCAGTTGCATCGGGTATGCAACGGAAAAACAACGCAACTGGGTCGTCCAGTTTATAGATACCATTTTTGAACAACTTGATATTATTACGTAAACTCCAAATCAGAAAAGAAAGACCATGACTTTAAGAATCATCCCTTTGGGCGGGCTCGGTGAGATCGGGCTCAATATGATGGTGTTCGAATACGGCGAATCCATGTTTGTGGTGGACGCCGGGCTCATGTTCCCTGAAGATTACATGTTGGGAGTCGATTATGTGATCCCGGACATGACTTACCTCAAAGAAAAAAGAGGCAAGATCTCCGGTATTATCCTGACCCATGCCCACGAAGACCATATCGGCGCCCTCCCCTATCTGCTGCGCCATGTGGATGCACCGGTTTTCGGCACCCCGTTTACCCTCGGTCTTGTGCGCCACAAACTCGATGAGTCCCCCATCCAGCACACCGGTCGACTGCACGAGGTCAATCCCGGTGAAAAATTGAAAATCGGTGATTTTGAACTTAATTTTATCCGTGTCAGCCACAGCGTTGTGGACGGCATCGGTCTGGCAATTCAAACACCACTTGGATTGATCATCCATACCGGCGATTTTAAACTCAGTCAGACACCTATAAAGGGGATGGGCACAGATTCGAAAGCATTTGAAAAATTCGGGGAAAAGGGAGTTCTGGCGCTGTTGTCCGACTCCACGAACGTGGAAAAGGAAGGCGAGACCATCTCGGCGGTGGAAATCGGAAAAACCCTTGCAAAAATAACGGAAGGGAGCAGTGGAAGGATCATCATTGCGCTGTTTGCCTCAAACATCGCCCGAATCCAGCAGGTCGTAAATATTGCAAAAACCAGGGAACGCAAAATTATTTTTAACGGCCGAAGCATTGAAGTCAGCCTCGATATCGCCAAACAGCTCGGGTATATCGACATCCCCGACGGGATGGAAATCGATATCCGGGAATTGAATATGTACCCGGATGATGAAATCATCATTGTCACCACCGGAAGCCAGGGAGAACCGATGTCCGCCCTTGCCAGAATGGCTTCCGGAACACACCGTCAGATAAAAGCCAAAGATGGAGACACGGTCATCCTGTCTTCGAAATTTATCCCCGGAAACGAAAAGGCCATTGCGAACATCATCAATCGGCTCTACAAACGCGGGGCAAATGTCATTTACGAAAAAATATCCGAGATTCATGTATCCGGACACGCCTTTCGAGACGAGCTAAAGAAGATGATCCGGATGACTCGTCCCAAATACTTTATCCCCATTCACGGCGAGTATCGACATCTGATTTTGCATGCCCGGGTTGCCGAGGAGTCAGCCGTTGAGAAAGAGCACATACTGATTGCAGAAAACGGACAGATCATCGAATTTGATGAATCCGGCGTCAGGATTGGAGGCGATGTCATCACCGGCCGGGTGCTTGTCGACGGCAAGGGCATCGGCGATGTGGGCCGCAGTGTTCTAAAAGAAAGACGCGTACTTTCGGAAGAAGGCCTCGTTGCCGTAAAATTGGCTTTTGACGAGGAAACCGGCATCATTGTATATGGGCCGGAAATCGACTCTCGGGGGTTTGTGTTTGAGACTGAAACCGGTCACTTACTGGAAGACGCCATCTGTGTGATACTCGAAATCGTTGAAGAAATCAGTCCGGATGTGGCCAACCGGGTAAACATGGTTCGCGACAAGGTTCAAAAAGCGCTTCGCCAATATTTTTACTTTACCATCGGCCGACGTCCGGTTATATTGCCGTTTATTATCGAAGTTTAGGGCTTTTTAACCCAAGAACCCACTATTTGAGTATTTATGCGTAGGGAAATTGCCGGGATATTTCTTTTCTTTCTGCTCATTTTTACACTGATGAGCCTGCTCTCCTACAGTCCGGCCGATCCTTCTTTCTTCAATTATAAATCCGTTCCCGATATACAGAATCTTTTCGGCCTGCTCGGCGCCTACCTTTCCGGGTCATTGATCGGACTGTTCGGTATCGGGGCTTTCTGGATGCCCGTTCTGCTCCTTTTTTTAAGCATCCACTTTTTCGGCAGCCATACATGGAAAGAATTTACAAAAACCCTCGGCGGCGGCTTACTGCTTCTTATCTCCACCGGCAGCCTGATGACGGTATACCGGTCGTCCTATGAATTCTTCGGCACCCGGTTTTCAGCCGGCGGGTTCATCGGGATTCCCTTAGAGCGCTATCTCGAAAGATACTCAAACACCACCGGAGCAACGATCATTCTTCTGGCGGTGTGGGTGGTCGGCTTTATTCTTTTTACCGGTTTCTCCTTTCTCGGTTTTTTCAAACGCAGCCTCAGAATCGCATCCTTTATGGCGGACCGAACCGCCACTCTGATCGTTAAATGGAACGAGCGCAGGAAAAGAATAAAAACCCGGGAATCGGCTATAAAAAAACAACCGGTTAAAAAGAAGCACAAAATAGAAATAAAGGCGCCCCCCTCGAAACCGATCAGTGAGGCCCCGGCACCGAAGCAGGACGTTTTCGAATTCATGCATACGGATGCAGGGTTTCAAATACCGCCGATAACGCTTCTCGAAAATCCTCAGAAAAAAACCACTGCCGCAGACGAAGACAACCTGCGCATGCAATCAAAACTGCTCGAAAAAAAACTGGCAGACTTCGGGGTTAGCGGAGCAGTTGTGGCCGTTACGCCGGGTCCGGTGGTGACCACCTTTGAGTACGAGCCAGCCCCCGGGGTTAAAATCAACAAAATCGTAAATCTCACCGATGATCTGGCCCTTACGCTTCGGGCCACCAGCATCCGGATCGTTGCTCCGATTCCAGGCAAAGCCGTCATCGGCATCGAGATTCCGAACCCGGTTCGTGAAATGGTCCGTTTCAAAGAAATCGTTAATTCAATCCAGTTTGAAAAATCGAAATCCAGACTCACCGTTTGCCTGGGAAAGGACATCGTCGGAAATCCGGTGGTGGCGGAACTGGACAAAATGCCCCATCTGCTCATTGCCGGTGCCACCGGTGCCGGTAAAAGTGTGGCGCTAAACGCCATGATCTGCAGTTTTTTATATAAATCGATTCCCGATGACGTCCGATTTATCATCGTCGATCCGAAAAGGATCGAACTCTCCATTTATGATGGCATCCCCCACCTGATCACACCGGTGGTGACAGACGCCAAAAAAGCCACAAATGCGTTGTTCTGGGCCGTGCGTGAGATGGAGAACCGGTATGAACTGCTCTCAGAGGCCGGGGCCCGCAATATCGACCAGTACAACAGGAAAATCGGGAAAGGCACCGACTCCCCGGATGCCGAACACCTCCCATACATCGTCATCATCATCGATGAGCTTGCCGACCTGATGATGGTGGCATCAAGGGATGTGGAAGTCGCCCTTACCCGGCTTGCACAGATGGCAAGGGCCGCCGGCATTCATCTGATTCTTGCCACCCAGAGACCGTCGGTGGATGTCTTGACCGGCGTGATCAAAGCCAATTTTCCGACCCGGTTGTCGTTTCAGGTCTCCTCAAAAACAGACTCCCGGACCATACTTGATACCAACGGTGCGGAAAATCTTCTCGGCCAGGGCGACATGCTTTTTCTACCGCCGGGAACCGCGAAAATACAACGGATACACGGGGCCTATATATCCGAAGTGGAACTCACCCGAATTACCGGGTTTATGAAAAGTCAGAAGCAACCGGACTACAATTCATCGGTGACCCAGGCACCGGTTCAAGAGAATAGCGATACGGATGAAGAGCCGTTCGACGAAAAATACGATGACGCCATCGCCCTGGTGACAAAAACGGGCCAGGCTTCCATCTCCATGATCCAGCGGCATTTACGCATCGGTTACAACCGGGCAGCCCGAATCATTGAAGTCATGGAAAAACAGGGGGTGGTCGGTCCATCCGATGGTGTAAAACCGAGGAAAGTCCTGGTTACCGGATATGACGATATGCCGTAGGCGAGCATAGGGCATGGAGCATAGAGGTAGACCGAGGTTGAGCGGTTCAGCGTTCAACGTTCTGGGTTGAAAGCCTTATCCAATCTCACATCCCAGATCCCACACCCCAGGGCAAACGCATTTAGATTCCGTGTTCAGAAATAATCCTAAATCTGGCAAGCCAGAGGCAAAAAGTTCTTGTCTTAGGGATCTCAACTTGCCCGGTAAATTCCAAGCACCAAATTCCAGTATTCAATGGCCAAAACAGGTACAATAGGGGGAATTTGGATCTTTCAGTCTATCATGTTCTTTCTTCCAGTATCCTAAGTCGTTTGGTCCGCCGGAGGCGGATTGGTTATTGTGATTTGTTTGTTATTTATGATTTGGTATTTGAGATTTTTGCGCAAAGAGAAAAATTCGATCTAAAACTCTAAATGCGTTTATCCTGTCCCACATCCCCTTGCCCCTCACCCCTCGTCTGCCCTCGTCCCATGCCCTCTGCCCGATGCCCCTTGCCCCCTGCATAACCGGACAAACTCGATGCTTTCGGCAATCACTGAAAAACAAGATGCTCATAAGACTCAAGTTTTTCCGTAAATTACCGATAATAGACCGGAAGTATCTGGGCAGGAATCGGTTAAACGGCACCTATTCAAAAAACACCCGGATACCTTAAGATAAAATGCATGCCGCTCGACAAAAAAGGAAATTGAATGGATCTTGCATCTTTTGTCGGCGTCATCTCCGGGATCGGTCTCATCATTACTGCGATTGTTTTCGGAGGAGACGTCCATAACTTTATAAATATCCCCGGCCTGATGATCGTTTTAGGGGGGACCACCGCCACGACCCTTTTGACATTTCAATTTGAAGATGTGGCAAGTTCCTTCCGGGCCGCCTACTTTGTGTTTACTCAGAAAAAGGACGACCCCAACAACATGGTTGCGACAATGATCCGGCTCTGCCATATCAGCCGTCGCCAGGGCATCCTGGAACTGGGTGATGTCAAAACAAAATCACGATTCCTGAAAAAAGCCTGTGATCTGATTGCCGACGGGTCTTCAGAGGATATCATTCGGTCGGCGTTGCGGACAGAGATCGAATCGCTGAAGATGAGACATTATGTGGTCCAGGATGTGTTTCGAAAAATGGGCACCTATGCACCGGCCTTTGGTATGCTCGGGACCCTGATCGGCCTTATCCAGATGCTGAGCAAAATGCAGGAGCCTTCAAGCATCGGCCCGGCCATGGCGGTTGCCCTTTTGACCACATTCTACGGATCGGTGCTGTCAACGATGTTTTTCTTACCCATTGCCGGAAAATTAAAGGCCCGAACCGTGATAGAGGTCATCAACCTTGAGATCATGTTCGAAGGCGCCATATCAATCTTGGAAATCAATAATCCCATGATTGTCTATGAGAAGCTGTCTTCCTATATTCCGGCAAGATTGCGAAAACCGCTCAGCAGCATGAGGACGGCATAAATTATGGCAGTCGAAGGAATCGACAACTTCATCGAAACCTCTGAGGAGAAGGGGTGGCTGCTTACCTATGCAGATCTCATGACGCTGCTGCTGGTTTTTTTTATCCTGCTGTACTCGATCTCTTCTTTGAATCTTGAAAAATTCAAGCATGCCATCCAGTCCATCCAGGTCAGTCTGGGAGAGACCAGCCCCCGGGTGGGTCTGATGGATCTTGTCAATGTGCCGGAATCAAAGGATCAAAGTTTTACCATCGAGGATATGACCGGTCTCCGTGCACGGGAACAGGAGATGCTGGAATCCCTCAACGAGGTGATCGCCGATAAAAATCAGAGTGACAATATCCTGGTCTACGCAAAGGATGGGAAAATCACCATTCAGATACGAGGCGCTGTTCTGTTTACATCGGGTTCTGCCAAATTCAACGAAATCGCCATACCGATTCTTGATGAAATCACCAGTATCATCCAATCGTATCCCGAATATTTTACAAATATCAAAGGGCACACCGACGATGTTCCCATCAAAACGGTTCAATTCCCCTCAAACTGGGAATTGTCCGCGGTTCGTGCAACCACGGTGCTGAAACATCTCATCGCCGGCGGGGTAAACCCCCATCGTTTGACAGCCACCGGTTATGGAGAACTCCTACCGTTGGTGGACAACGATTCATCGGAAAACCGCGCCGCAAACAGGAGAGTGGAATTTGTTCTGGAAAAAAGAGACTGATAGTCTGAATCGACTGAGGACTGCCTGCTTTAAGATTTTCCGAAAAAAGGAAAAATCAAAAGCCGAATTATTTGAAATTGAATCCGAAGAGCGCCGGAAATGGTACCGCATCCGGCCGTCAGAAACAGAACCGGTTCTGCTCAGTTTTGAGGATAAAGCGCTTTGTATCCGAGATATCGGAGCAGCGGGGTTCTCGTTTGAAAATGACAATTTTTCAATCGGTCCACAGAAACCGTCTCATCTGAATTTGCCTGAATCGGCTCCTGCCATACCGGTTCATATCGTAATTATTTCCATCGACAATGAAAATATCTGCCACTGCGAATTCAAGACCATTGAAGAAGGAGCGGTCGAACGGATCCATCAATATGTCCTAAGAAGGCAAAAGGAAATCCTTCAAGAACAAAAAATTCAGGCAAAAAGAAACCGTCAGGCGATTGTTCACACAAAATCAGAAACAGACCAATGACGTTCTTTTTTCAGCAGGCCCTCCACCGCCCATCCATCACAAAAATAACTTGACCCATTGAAGGGATGGACGGTATTGACATATCCACCTTAGTCGTTTCCCCCTAAATTCCCGTCTCTTGAAGAGGCACAGGTGTTTGCGGATCGGATATTCAATGATAAAAAAGCCGAATGTCTGTGCGCCCCGAAAAAACAGGAGGCCCTTAAAAATCGGCCGGCCGACCGGCGGCGACATCCCCCTTCGGATCTGTCTCCTGACCTACAGGGGCAATCCGCACTGCGGTGGCCAGGGGGTGTATGCGCGGTATCTGAGCACCGCCTTAGCAGAACTGGGGCACCGCGTCGATGTGATTTCCGGACCGCCCTACCCGAAACTCGACTCGAAGGTTCACCTGGTCCGTCTCCCGTCGCTGGATCTCTACAACCCGGAGGACCTGTTTCGAATGCCGTCTGCCAGCGAGCTGTCGAATCCAATCAACCTATTGGAATGGCTTGACATATCCAGCATGGGTTTTCCAGAACCCTTGACTTTCGGGCTCCGGGTTAAAAAATACCTAAAGCGATACCGGCATCATTACGATATTGTCCACGACAACCAGAGCCTCTCTTACGGGGTGTTGTCCGTTAAAAAATGGTTGCCAACCATTGCCACCATCCATCATCCGATTACAATCGACCGGAGGCTGGCCGTTCGGTCGGCGCCCACTTTTTTAGAAAAATTGCAGCAGCTTCGGTGGTATTCTTTCATCGGCATGCAGAAAAGAGTTTCCAGAAGACTCTCTCACCTTGTTACCGTTTCCAATAGCGCGCGCAACGATATTGCAGTGGATTTTTCCATTTCCCCTGAAAACTTTCGAGTGGTTCCGAACGGTATCGATACCGAACAATTCCATCCGATACCGACCATAAAACGGGAAAAAAACCGGATCATCGTTACAAACAGCGCAGACACACCGTTAAAGGGTCTTAAATATCTGATGGCGGCAGCCGCCCGTTTGAGACATGAGTGCAAATTCCGCATGTTTGTAATCGGAACTCCCAACAAAAACGGAACCGTGGCCCGGATGGTCCGGCAGATGGGTCTCGGGGCTTCGGTGACCTTCACCGGGCGGGTAAGCACGTCCGATCTGGTTAAACATTATGCAAGGGCTTCCGTGGCAGTGGTCCCATCTGTTTACGAAGGATTCGGCTTTCCCGCCGGCGAAGCCATGGCTTGCGGCACCCCGGTCATCTGTACCGCCGCCGGGGCGCTTCCGGAGCTGGTGGGGGATGCCGGAATGGTGGTGCCGCCTGCAGATCCGGGGGCACTCTTTGAAGCCTTGAAAGCGTTTCTAAAAGACCCTGATCTCGCATCCCGCATGGGGAATGCCGGGTTAGCGAGAGTAAACAGACAGTATACCTGGGAGGCAGCGGCTCAGAAGACACTTTCCGTATACAGGGAAGCAATCCGTGATTACCATCGACTTTAACAGACTCCGTATTCAAAACCGAACGAATCTCCTGGACATCGGCTGCGGGTCAGGCCGGCACCTGGGGGCGGCTGTCCGGGAAAAAAAAGTCTTTGCCGTCGGCACGGACCTGTCACACGATCATTTAATCGAAACAACCGCCAGGCTCTTATTTCACCGGAAGATGGGGGAGGTGGGCGGAACCTGGGGCCTGTGTGCATCCGACATCACCCGACTCCCCTTTGGGGACCGATCCTTTGATACGATCATCTGCGCAGAGGTCCTGGAGCATATACCCGATGAAAAAGAGGCGGTAAAGGAGCTGCACCGGGTATTAAAGCCCGGTGGAATCCTGGCGGTCAGCGTTCCAAGATTCTTTCCGGAGTGGATCTGCTGGAAAATTTCACGGGAGTATCGAGCCGCTGAAAACGGTCATATCCGAATCTATCAAAAAAAGAGCCTCATCGACCTGGTGGAAAAAAACGGCTTTTTCCTAAACGGTTGTCATTATGCACACAGCCTGCACACCCCGTATTGGTGGCTCAAATGTCTGATGGAGCCGTCACGGGAGGGTATTTTCCCGGTCAATCTCTATCACCGGTTCCTGATCTGGGATATCCTTAAAAAACCCCGCCTGACCCGATGGATCGATCACCTGCTGAATCCGATCCTGGGGAAAAGCATCGTGGTTTATTTTCAAAAGTATTAGGTGCTAAGCGCCATTATATCGACAACCTATTTCCGATGTTGAATAACCTGTGCTGTTCGTAAGAATAACAAGTGAACTAAAGTTTGAAGTGCCTAAAGTGAGCTAAAATCAAGGAATTCTACCAATTTAATAAAAAAGATAGAGCGACACGTGGCGCCTGCGCTGCGCAAGCGAGGCCTTAATTTTAGGCACTTTAGTTCACTTTAGCTCATTTCAAACTTATCTGAGCGGCTCCCCCACCAGCGTCCAGTACGGCAAGGCGATGACAAACACCACGACAAAAGCTGCGGCCGTCATCAGCAGACCGAAACGAAAAATCTCCGGGGCACTCAGGTAGCCGCGTTCATAAACCACAAGGGACGAGACGCTCTGTGCGGGGTAATATAAAACGGCATCCCCGGCGATCATTACCAGCAAACCGCACAGAACCGGGTTCAAGCCGGTCAGTTGGCCGATGGACATTCCGATGGGTATGCTGATGGCCAGAAATCCGGAAATATTCGGGATCAACAGACGGACCGGGGTCGATGATACGAGCAATATTCCTACCACCAGCATCGGTCGATCTCCCATTGCCGGAACCGCACCCACAACAATCCGTGCGATCCATTCGCCGGCGCCGCTTTTTATCATGGCATTCGCCAGGGAAAGAGAGGTGGCCAGGACAAAAAAATTCGACCATCCGATATTCTTTTCAAACGTTTTCCAGTTCAATACACCGATTCCGGGCGCCAGAAAACAGATCCAGGCAAACAGCGCCGGTAAGGCGGGATGCATATGATGCAGCGCATCGGTGAGCCATAGTATTGATGCGCCAAGGGTAATCAGGGCGGTCCGTTTTTCGATCCCGGATAACGGTCTGGAATCGGTTTCTTCCAGGATCGGAAGTGTTTCGTCAAATCCCTTCCGATGCAGCATGTAAATGGCAACAGCACCGATAATCATCAATGCGAGATAGGGCACGCTCATGAGTATAAACCACCGGGTCCAGCCCACCCCGCCCACAAGTGCTGCCGATACCACAGGCGTGATGCCGCCGGTCAGAAGCATTGTGGATGACAGCCGATTGATGGAGTTTAAAGCCATCATAATGGCTTTTGAGAGCTGAGAGGATTTGGGAACCCCGCTCAGTTCCAAAGCCTGTTCATACACATGAATCAGAATCCCGGAGCGTGTGGTTGCCGACGGGAGTACAACCGTCAGCAGTGGAAAAGAGGTCAGAAGCTGCAAATAAAGCGTTGACGGCCGACCCCGGGAGCGCTTGAGAAACCGGCGGGCAATCCGCTCGGCCAGGCCGCTCTTCTGAACGGCCAGACCGATGGTCAGCACCCCGATGAGAAAATAGGCCACCGGTTGGGAAAAACCGAAAAGTGCTTCTCTAAAGGTCGGTACACACCGAAATATCATCAGCGCGATCACCACCAGCATCCCGGTCACCCCCATGGGGAGCACCTCCGTACACCACAGACCGATGGCAAAAATGGCGATACACAGCACCCGTTGGCCCTCAACAGAGAGTCCATCCGGGGAGGGGAGCAGCATGAAGATGCCGCAAACCAGCGCAAGGCCGGCATTAATGATTATGGCCGCAGTGTTCGGTCTCTTAACCGTTAAGGTGTCAGCAGGCATCGCTAAATATCTCTAACCTGACCCTGAGTACCGGGTTTTCGATAACGCGGTTATCTATAAAGCACAAGTTCCGTTCCATCGGCTTTGAAGATAACCGTATCCGTTAATAGAATAGAATGTCTATCTGGCAATCATGGCGCGCATGCGGTCCGAGGCATTCTGAGCATGATCGGCAATATCTCCCACGATTTCAACCAGGCGTACCAGATGAAATACCTCCATGGGATCTTTGAGAACACTGAAAAATCTAAACTTCAACTCTCGCTCGATATCATCGGCCTTTCCTTCGTACACCCGGATTTCTCGAATGAGTGATTTAATCTGGTTTCTGGTTTCAAGGGAGCGGTGTCTAAAATACTTTGTCGCAAGCGCCACCAGATCCGACAGCAGTTCGATGGGAGGGATGACGGATTCAATCAGCTTATGAATGTCTTCGGACACCTCCGCCGGAATGCTCCGGGGGCGAAAGGAGAGCCAGAACAGGGCTTCCTCGACCTGGTCCAGAACCTTATCCTGCTCCCTGAGATACGACTGGAACTGGAACTTGTCCACCGGCATCAGAACACCCCTGGGAAGATGGCTCCGAATGTTGCGCTTGATCTCATCGGCCTCGTGCTCCAGCTGAGAGACCTTTTCCGTCAGCATTTCGAACTCCTGACAATCCTCACCGATGTGGCAGACGGCCGCCTCTTTGAAAAGACGGGCACATTCTCTTACCTTGTCTGCGTGTTTCTGAAGATTTTCAAATGGTGATGTCAGAAATAATGAGTTGATCAATAACCGCATGGGTCCCTCCCCTACACTTTACATAAAAAAGTATATCAACAGTTTATAAAAAAGCATGGCGAGCAAAATTGTAAACGGCAACGTTACGACCCACGAGAGGCCTATGTTCTTTAATACCCGCAAATCCAGGGTTCCCATGCCCCGCATGAGGCCGACTCCCACAACGGCCCCCACCAGAACATGTGTGGTGGATATGGGAAATCCGAGGCGGGAGCAGATCAAGATGGTGGTTGCCGCACCGAACTGGGCACAAAAACCGCGGGTGGGTGTAATCTCTGTTATGCTTTTGCCGATGGTCTCAATCACTTTCGTCCCGAAAAAAAGAAGCCCGCAGCCAACGGCAGCTCCGCCCATAAAAAGCATCCAGAACGGCACCTCAACCTGTAATGCCACTGACTTTGTATTCAACACGGAAAAAATGGCCGCCAAGGGCCCCACGGCATTGGCCACGTCATTGGCGCCGTGGGCAAAGGCCACATAACAGGCGGTAAGTATCTGTAATTGGGCGAATATGTTTTCAACAGGAGCGCTACGATCCTGCAGAGCGCCTGATACGGTTTTCCGCCTGATTTGCCATCTCACCCATCCTCGGCTGAAGGAGGCGGCAAAGGCCGCCATGGGAATGGAAAATAAAAATGTCTGAAAAAACCCGAATTCAAGATGAAGGTTTTTTAGCGCTTTAAAAATAATAGAGAGGATCAACACGATAAGAACCAAAAAGACCAGAAACGGCGCATGGTACTCGGCCGTCTTAACCGGATCCTCGCTGTTTAAGATTTTCCTTTCCGCAAAATAATATATACCCCCCGCAATAATGGCACCGGCCGCAGGGGATATGATCCAGCTCATGGCAATTTTGATGACCTTTCCCCAGCTTACCGCACCGGCTCCCACGCTGATGATACCGAATCCGATCACGGCACCGACGATGGCGTGGGTAGTGGAAACCGGCAGGGCATAATAAGTCGCTATATTTACCCATATTCCTGCTGCCAGCAGAGCGGCAAACATGCCGAACATCAACAGGTTCGGTTCTGCAGAAAAAAGCGCGGGGTCAATCATCCCCTTGCTGATGGTACTGGTAACATACCCTCCGGCCAGCACAGCCCCGAGGGTATCGGCAATTATCGAAATAAATACCGCCTGCCTGATGGTGAGCACACCGGATCCCACGGACGTGCCCATTGCATTGGCCAGGTCATTGGCGCCGATATTAGCGGCCATATATATCCCGATGAGTGAAGCAAAGCTGAGAACAACGAAATCAATAGACATTATTTCCAGTCAGTTACAGATTCAATATATTTCAGGCCCCATCACTGTTTCAGAAGTTGAATCATCGACCGGTCCGAATAGAATACTGAACCGCTCTATATCTGCTGCCGGAGAAATGATCAATAAAAATAGGGGAAAACGCTGCCGTACGGTTCGAGGATAACTAACCGTCTGCCCCCAGACGTCTGTTGATAAGATCGAGCAGCTGATGCCCCAGTCGGTTGGATGGATGTCGGATTGTCATCTGTCTGGCGGCCAGCCGGGCTTTTCGCAGCATCCCGCGTTTCATATAAAAATCGGTCAACCCATAGAGATAGTCCATATTGTCAGGCTCAATGGCAAGTGCCCGCTGCAGAGCGGACTCGGCTTCGGACAGACGGTCCAATCGGGAAAGGAGCAGGCCGAGGTTGTAATGAATCCGGGAGTGGTTCGGGCGCCCCTCAGCCGCCGATGCCAGATAATGGGCAGCCTCCCTGTAATTTTTATCCTCTGCCAGGAGCAGGCCGAGGGAGTACTGGATCTCATATAATTCAGGATGCCTTCCGACAACCGCCCGGAGCAGCTTTTCCGCATGACTGTTTTTGCCCATCCGGTTATAGAGCATGGCAAGATTGACCTTGGCCGGATAAAAATCGGCGTCAATCTGAATCGCTGCCTTGAAATTTTCCTCCGCTTTTTTAATCTCACCAAGATTGACATACAGATTTCCAAGATTGAGTCTGGATGCTGAAAAATCCGCCGAATATTCCATGGCCCCCTTGTATTCTCCCAAAACCCGCTGATACACACTTTCAAGATCCCCACCGAGTTTTAGCTGCGGGATCTCTGCCAACCGGCGCACCGCTTCCAGACGGACAGAGCGGATCGGATCGTATAATAGAGGCGAGATGCGGGGAACCAGTTTTTTCGGATCAAGCGGGGGAAAATGCCGAACCGCCGCATGACGTATCATGGCGGATTCATCGCTTAGGGCGTGTTCAAATGTCTGTACCGTCACCGTGTCCGAATAGGCTTCCAGCAGAGACATCGCCGTTGCACGGGCGATGGTGGGGTAGAGCCGGTCACTCCCTAACCTGACCAGATTTTTTACCGCCTCCGGAACCCGTTTTCTTCCGGCATCGATAATCGTTCCCCAATGCGGTTTGTATTTGGTACCGTACCATTTGGTAATGTACTCCTGGCTCCATTGATTGGACTTTTCCGCATGACACCGGTTGCAGGCATTGGGGACACCGACATCACTGCTGAGATCCGGCCGCGGAATTCTGAGGCTGTGATCCGGCCGGTAATCGATCCCCATATAAACCCGGCCCGGCATGTGGCACTGTGCACATTGTGCGCCTGTGCCCACCTCAAACAGAATTTCACCGGTTGCGGATCTTAGGGGGTCTCCTTTCTCTCCTTTCATTTTGTGGAAATGGTGATCTCTGGTATCGTACAGATCCCCACGATGGCATTGCAGACAGAGCCCGTTTCCCTCTTTTACCGTCTTGATGCTGTGTACGTCATGACAGTCGCTGCACCTGACCTCCCGGTTATACATCTTGCTCTGTAGAAAAGAGCCATACACATATACTTCTTCTAAAATCTGGCCATCCGGAAAATACATCCCCCGGTTGAGCGACTGGGGCACAAATCCGTTTAAAAAATTTCCACCGGTGTGGGTGTTGTCTCCCAATGACGATCGCCGGGAGTGGCAGGGGGCACACAATTCAACCTGATCGGATGAAGAGATACCGGCGGTCTGGACGGCCAGTGCTCGGTTCTTTATTTCCGGTCTGCCCATCTCAGGTATCTCTGCCCATGCCGCATGCCTGGATCCGGGTCCGTGGCAGGCCTCGCAGCTGACATCGATTTCAGACCAGCCGGTTTCATAGGTATCGGCTTTACTGTCAAACCCCTTTTTAAGATTTGTCGAATGGCACTCTGCGCACATGCCGTTCCAGTTCTGACCGGCATTGGTCCAGTAGAGCCAGTCGTTCGGATCGATGGGTTCTTTCGGGTAAAGATGGTACCACCGCTTTTTGGGAACATCCCAGGCAATGGGCAGACACTGTTTCCTTCCCCCGGGGAAAGGGATCAGGTACTGCTGTAAGGGATACACCCCGAAGGTGTGGGTAATTTCATACGCCTCCATCCGGCCCCCGGGACCCTGGGTGTGAACAAAAAATTTACCCTCTTTTCGATAGAATCTGGACCTGACACCGAAAATCTCGAATTCGGCATCGTTGAAATTCCCAAGGACGGTGTTATCCGCAGCCACATCCATGGCAAGATCGTGATGGGAATTGCGCCATTTTTCATATTCCTGCCGGTGACATGTCGCACATTTCTTTGCGCCGATAAAAGTTGCCCGGGTTTTCCGATCAATCGACGGGCGGTTGAAATACCTTAAAAGGTAGACCGGCGGCATCAGAATGATGATAACGGTTGCGAAAATCCCTGTTATTTTCCAACGCTGCATAAAGTAGACAATCCTCTCCTGAGGACCAGGCTTTCATCGTAAACGGTTTCAATCAGTTGCAAGCCCTGAACTCTGAACCCTGAACTCTGAACCCATCAGTTCAGATTTTATCCGTCATAGCGGCTTCTTCGGATACGTGACCTGTTCCAAGCGGAACCCGGTGCGTTTATAAGCCTTTGCCGTATCGACACTGACCATTCGGTTTTCAATATTTACCGCAAACCGGTTCAGGGCACGGGGGGCCGGGGGACGGATGACATCTCCTCTGATATCAAAAGCGGATGAATGACAGGGGCAGATGAACTTCTTCTCATCGGCGTTCCATGGGACCGTGCACCCCAGATGGGTGCATTTCCGCGACAATGCCAGGAATCCGCCGTCATCCAGCCGCACCAGATAAAAATGCCCCCTGGGAAAAGCCGTGACGGAATTCGGCTCGAACCCATCCACTGCTCCGGCAACAATTCTGCTTCCGAAACCACCGGTTTTTGCACGGGGCTTCCGGGGATACAGATAGGCAACAATAACGCCGATCATCTCAAAGAGTGCCAGTGCTCCCAGAGTCAGCCAGATTCTGGTAAAAAATCGCCGGCGCGGATTCTCCGGTTTCATGGATTCTTCGATCTTTTTCTCCGACACGGTACCTTCCCATCCGGTTTGGTGAAACAGTTATCAACCATCCCTAAAAGTGACGGCTTAATAGTGACCCTAAAAGGGTCTTTTCTTTCTCTCACAGAGCCCACAGAGTTCCCAGAGTCTATTTGCCAACCCGCTGAAGCGTGAACTCTATACCGGTTTAAACGTATTGGATCAGGATTAAACCGAATGCCCCATAGGGGCCTGATGGTTGGTCTGATTCGGGATACCTGTCCCGTTTTTAAACGGAATACCAAAAATAATTATTTTCTCTGTGCTCTCTGTGTGCTCAAGCGACTGCAGGGAGCGGGTGTGAGAAAATCAAACCCTCTTTCCCGCATAGCATCGCTTGGACCATCCCGTCATAGGCGGGAAGGTTTACGGGATTAATTGCAGCCCTACACACCCTGCCCAACCATCCACGGCCACATCAACTTCATGTCGTATCCTCTGAACCCGATTCCGGTCACCGTCAACACCACAAACGCTGCGAGGGTGAATACAAAAAGTGTCTGTATGGTTTCAGTATCGGTGGCTGAATGGGTTTTTTTCATAAAAAACCCGTACCCGGCAATTACCACACATGCACCAAAAAAAAGAAAAAGCCCGTTGCCCATTATTGCCGGTAACAAAGATGCTGAAGCGGTCTTTTCGAATAAAAATTCACTGACGATCATACCGGCCGATGTTGCGATCACACCGGTCACGGCAGCAGATACGGCCATACGGCGCCCCTTGTGTGAACCGAACCAAACACCGGCCCCTTCAGAAGGGCTGTTGTAATAAGGCAGAAAAACCACCAGCCCCACACCCAGCACGGGGATAATAAAAACGGCAAACAGGGGATGAAAGTGAAGCAGCAGCTCCTGAAAACCGGCAAAATACCAGGGTGCTTTTGTAGGATTCGGACTCAGTCCGGGATTGGCAGGCGCTTCCAGCGGCGCGTTGATAAATGCCGAAACGGTAAAGATAACGGCAAGCAACACCAGCGCCACAACCCCTTCCCGGAGCAGCAGGTTCGGTATTGCCGGAACACGAAATGGCTTCTCCCCAATTGTCCCATCCGGGGCATGCGGCAGGATCAACCCGCCTGCTTTCCGCGTCCGCCAGAAGTGAAAACCCGAAAGTAAAAAAAGACACCCGGGCACAACCGCCGTATGAATGGAAAAAAATATCCGCAGAGAAGCGGCTCCGACCTCGTGCCCCCCCCGGATCATTGTCTGCAGCCACGCACCGATACCGGGTATGTATTCGAGCATGCCGGTACAGATGGTTATGGCCCAGTATGCAAGCTGGTCCCAGGGGAGCAGATAGCCGGTAAAATTCGAGATGAGAATCAGAAAGAAAAGGGCGCATCCGATTATCCAGTTCAATCGACGGGGCCTGTCCCAGGCCCCGGTAAAAAGCACACGGAGCATGTGTAAAAATGAGACCGCTACCAGGATGTTTCCGGTCCAGTGGTGCAGGTTTCGAATGAATTGACCGAAAATTACGTCCCGTTGAAGTATAACGATCGATTGATAGGCCCTGTCCGGGAACGGTTCATAGACAAATTTCAACAAAATACCCGTTAGGATCTGAATCATAACGGAAACGGCGGCCATTCCCCCGAGTCCCCAGGAAAGCGTAAATTTCAGGGTCCGCTCGGGCACTGTCCGCGGCCGGAAGTGGAGTAGGAACGTGTTCAACAGAGAGGGTTTTCTTTTCCCGGCGGGAGGTTTTGCGGCTTCTGGACCGGTATTGGGATCAGGCATAGGGTCTGTTTCGATTTTTGCAGGCCGGGTTTTAGGCTTTTTTCGATGCGCCATAATTTTATGAGTCCCAAAAAATTGTTTACAAAGGAATATCATAATGAGTTGTGAATCTCAATTACTATGCGGGATCATACCGGGGTATCCGCATTTGAATTACATATGCCAAGTGAGCCCTACCGGCTTTGAATGATTGAGCATGGAGCATAGGGCATGGAGCGAAGGGTTTTCTTTGCGAATGTTCTTTGCGTCCTTTGCGAACTTTGCGGTAAAACATGTCTGCATACTTATTACCGCATAAGTAAATTATAAATTCGGTGCCCGTTTTCCCGTGCGTGTCATTTTTGTACGGATATGCTAATTGATAGTATCAATGGAACCAGATGCCGGTCGGATAAAAACAGTTGTGTTCACCTTATTTTCATTGGTTGCCTTTGCCGCAAACTCCGTGTTCTGCCGCCTGGCGCTTTCTGAAGCGGCCATCGACCCAGCCGGCTTTACGACCATCCGGCTGGCCTCTGGCGCTGCAACGCTGTTTCTCATAACAGCACTGTTTACAAAAAGACCCAGAGCAGAGACCCGAACCGGATGGTTACCGGCCGCCATGCTCTTTCTATACGCCGTCACCTTCTCCTTTGCCTACACCCGCCTGGGCACAGGCACGGGTGCACTCATTCTTTTCGGTTCGGTACAAACGACCATGATTGTCTCGGCAATAAAATCCGGAGAAAAACCGAATCTACCTGTATGGCTCGGCCTTTTCCTGGCGCTGGGCGGCCTTGTCTATCTGGTGTTGCCGGGCCTGTCCGCACCCTCGCCAAAGGGGTTCGTACTCATGGCCGCAGCTGGTATCGCCTGGGGCAGATACACCATTCTGGGCCGTGGAACGGTTAATCCGATTCTGGACACCACCCGCAATTTTATCCGTTCGCTGCCTTTTATCCTATCGGTATGCCTCATCTCCTTGCCCAGCATTCATCTGACTGCCGAGGGTGTCATCCTGGCCGTGATTTCGGGAAGCCTGGCCTCGGGTCTGGGGTATGTCGGATGGTACACCGCACTGCGGGGTCTTTCCGTAATCCGGGCTGCATCGGTGCAGCTGTCCGTTCCGGTGCTGGCGGCCCTGGGGGGGGTGGTATTTCTTTCGGAAACGGTATCGTTTCAGCTTCTCCTTGCGGCGATCATGATCCTCGGAGGCATCGGTCTTTCCATGACCGGCCGGGGGTGATACTTTGAAACGTTTGCTCAAGATTTTTAATGAACTGCAAAAGATCGGCGTAATTCATTAACATTTCACTCGAATCCTTGACCCCTTGGACCCCCGAAAACCCCACATGCTCAATTCGAGATTACCCACTTGTTTTGCCATAACAACTACAACTAATCGGGAGATGATCCTAAAATTTTTACTTTGACCCGATAACGGTTAAGAAATATGTATTTCAATTTTTTTTGAAAATCAAATAGACAGACTTGACACAGCTATTTCAGTATGATTTGAGTCTGGATCATTTAAATTTTTAGTTTTGAATTGTATGAAGTGGGCGATACCCGGTATTTGCTATAGTGTCGTTAAAACAGTGAGGGAAAACCAATGATGCAGAGAAGAAAAGAAACAGAAACTTCCGAAATTTTCAAGCATAATTCCGAAGAGAAAAGAAATTACTTCCGAGTGCAGCCTTCGGACAAAAGCCCTGTGCTTATACAACTTGCTGAAAAACCAATCAAAGTTATTGATATCAGTGCCGGCGGCATCGCATTCAAGAACCATAATCTCAAAGAAAGCCAAGTTCTATCAATTAAAATCAATCTTCCTGATCGAATTACAATCGAATCTGCACAAATAAAGATTGTTTCTATAGATGAAAATGACATCTGCCATGCCAAATTCATCGGAATAGAACCTCATGAAAAGAAAAATATTAACCAATATATTCTTAAAAGGCAGATAGAGATTGCAAAGAAGAAAAAAGGAGAGAAACAACGCAATTGGCATACCCGAATCTGATCAATACCGCATATCGAGACAGAACTTCCTGAAATATCCCTCATAATTTCATTCCTTCCTGAATAATTTCTTCCCAATGCACTTGTAATTAAATGCAATACCAGCACTATTTGAGTATTTTCGCCAATTGTGTTGTCACCTTTTGTCAATTTGTTTGGCATTCTTTATCAACCTGAAATTACTATAATTTTTTTTAACAAACACAGATAGCATAAACCTGGCTATCACTTTCAAACTATATCAATCAGAATGTCCTACCTCTTTAATAAATTGCCTGTGCTAAATTTATAGCTTGATTACAGACGATTAAGAGAAAATCGATGGATTTATTCTGGCTGGCACATCATTTGCCAATATAAAATCTTAATAGCATCAACTTACACCCCCCTCACAATATTAGAGGAACTATGAAAACTCATAATGAGTCCTCCACGCACTTAACAGATTTATTTCTCCTGCTGTTCTTTAGATTTACCTTTAATCCTTCATTTGCTGTCGAAGTGCTTCTTAACAGGGCATCAACCGGATTTATTTTAACCCATATTTGAGGAGGAGAAGAACATGAAAAAATTATTCATGGTATTTTTAGTTGTTTCGTTTTTCAGTTCGGGTGCGGTGGCGTTTGCTTTAGAGTATACAATTACAGATTTAGGCACTCTTGGGGGCAGCAATTCCTTTGCACGGGGTATTAACAATGCAGGGCAAGTATCAGGTTATTCCGAAGCAGGCGGAGATCATATCGCCTTCCTATGGGAACCAGGGAGCATGGCAGGTCTCATTCCAGAAGGAGCCGATATAAGTAGAACATTTGGCGGTATAAATGACGATGGCGATATGGTTGGACAAACTAGGGGCTATTTTGGAGGCACTGTTACAATATGGTTGAATTTCTTGTACTCTGAGGGTTCCGCAATAAATCTCGGTAACCCCGGCACAGGGAATATCGAAGCCTGGGATATTAATAATGCCGGAGATATCGCCGGAGTTTACAATAATGGTCCCTACACAGATACGGTCGCTTTTCTCTACTCGGGAGGCACCTATACAACCCTCCCGACCTTAGGCGGTAATTATACTCATGCCACCGGTATCAATGAATCCGGCCAAATAGTTGGCGTTTCAAATGATCGTGCCTTTCTATACTTCGATGGAACCATGGATGATATTGGCGATTTGGGAGGCAATTCGGCAGTTGCACGTGACATCAACGAAGCCGGACAAATTGCTGGGTACTCCACAACTGACAGCAACGTTTATCATGCCTTTCTTTACTCGGACAGCACCATTATCGATCTTGGCACTCTCGGAGGCCAGAGCTCAGCGATACGTTTGAATAACTTAGGTCAGGTTGTTGGAGGTTCAGTGGTTGCCAACGGCGACACGCATGCATTTTTATACAGTAATGGTGAGATGTCTGACATCAATGATTTTGTTATTTCCGACATGGATGCTTGGCAGTATCTCAAGTACGCTTACGACATAAACGATCAAGGCCAAATAGTGGGGCAAGGCATTATGGCTGATGGAAGTGAACATGGGTTTTTGTTAACACCTTTGAATACTGATGGAGACGGAGATGGTGTCCCGGATGGCGAGGACAATTGCCCGGCGACCTTCAATCCGGACCAGGCCAATAATGACGGTGACGGTTCGGGAAAAGCCTGTGATGCCTGCCCCAATGACCCGAATAGAACTGATCCCTGCGGTGTAATTATTGATGATGTTGATTTCATTGGTGACAACCGACCCGATTCCTTTAAGTTGTTGGTCATTTTATTTGTTAAGGATGCTACCGGACCGGTGAAGGTTGAATACAGCGTCGACGGTAGCGCCTACATTGAGATGGAAGATACGGGAGGATGGGGAGGCTATTGGGGATACGAAACCCGAGTAACAGATGATTTTATTGACAAGTCACCTGAATATTTTAACGGCAAAGAATTCACATTCAGGGCTAAAGATGATGTTGGGACTAACACTCAGACCAGTACGCCGTATGGGATATCTGCGGTCCCCGAATTATATGGCTTTAAAGAAATCAACAACGGACCATATCCGGAAATATCATGGAAACATGATTCCACGGATCCTTTAATGGATTACTATGTCGTAAGAGTCATAAATCCTGCCGGAGATCTTTTGTGGGGGACCGGTACTCCTGGCAATCCTCCTCATCTGCCATATTCACCCGAAGCATCATATGATTTTGATGGTAAGTATCAGTTCGATCCCGGAGTTGAATACTTTTTCCGAATCGAAGCCAGAGATTTTATTGACAATTACAAACAGCTAAACAATGTTACGAACAATTTTACGAATGCAGTATGGAATCGATATCGTTCGCATTATTTTTATCAAGATTCAGATGGCGACGGTAACAACCTTGCCGACGACAAAGAGACTGCCTATGACGATCTGTATGCGCTCAGCGTTGAGGGCTGCGGCAAGAAAAACAACCATGAGATCGAAAAAGCCTTAAAGCATCTCGGCAAGAGCCTTAATATAGACCTGTGGGTCGACGCCACTCACCTCGAAACTAAGCACGGCCACAAGGTATTTGACGAGGAGAAAAAGGCCGTTAAAAACCTGATGAAGGTTGTGAAGCGCGGCAATGCTTGTGCAGAGGATGCCGAAACTGCGATCGATCTCATGATAGGAGTTGACCAGTTGTTAGCCCAGACGGCGATCGACGAAGCGGCAGCGCTTTGCGATAATAACAAGTGCCGGAAGGAGATCGACAAGGCTATTAAGGACATGGAAAAGGCCGAAAAAAGTATGGATGAGGGAAAACCGGACAGGTCAATTGATCACTACAAGAAAGCATGGAAGCATGCGCAGAAAGACATAAAGAAATCAGTAAATTCGAAAGATGACGACGACAGCGATAGCAACGATGATGAATAAATCAAAAGCATAGCTGTCCGGCACTGTTATCTGGTCAAACGGCAGAGGCAGGGTCAGAAATGGCCCTGCTTTATATTCTTTTTAAAGAACGATTTCTATTTTAATGCTGAGGTGAAACCGAGTATCATCCGGTTTTTGACTGTCATGTATCGTATATTCTTGTATGATCCATCGCTGTTTGTTCCAGGTCATCTAAATTCAGAATCTGACCCAGCGATTCTCCCGCCTGGACTCTCTCAATAACCTTTTCTTCATCTTCAAGAAATTTTTTAGTTTTACCGAGTATCTTCTCTGCGTCATAGCAGGGCACAATTATTACACCGTTATCATCGACAACGATGATATCTCCAGGGGAAACAGCCGCACCGCCGCATTGGACAGGTACATTAATGTAACCGAAGCCGACAGCGCCGGCAGGGTTGGGCGATACGCCCCGGCAAAGGACCGGAAAATTCATCGCTTTCAATTCAACAATATCACGGACCGCGGAATCGAGAATGATTCCCTTGGCACCTTTCAATTTCGCTTCTATGGCAACAATTTCACCCCAAAAAGCAGTATTTTTGGAACTATGGGTGTCAACCACAAGAATATCGCCGAGCTGAATATATTCCAGGGCTTTTATAACAGGCGCCAGGTCAGAGGCGGTGGTTTTTATGGTAAGCGCCACACCAACCATACGTATCCCAGGAAATAGCGGCTGAATATCCGAATCCATGGCATTCAGCCGATTCATACAATCGGACAAAGCCGGTGTAATAGAATGATACTTTTTCATAAGTGTTTGGTATTTACCTACAATCTTTTGCGATGGCCGTTTAATATCGGTAATAACCTCAATCGCCATATGACTTTTACCTCCTGCTACAGATTGGAAACCGACCGCATTATATGCCAGTGTATTTAATAAATTCAAGCCATATCGAGAGATCAAGCAAAATTGGGTGACTCCATTGCCCATTGTACCTGCTCGGAGATTGATCCTTTCGGTGTTATAGCCCGTTTTTCTGTATTGAATGAAAATTAATCTTGGGTTGATAAAAGTATAATAATAGCATATAATTTATACCATTATGGAATTTGAATTCGATAAACGAAAAAGCCAAATCAATAAGAAAAAACACGGGATTGATTTTATTGAAGCTCAAACTTTATGGAATGACCCGGACAGACTAGAAATACCTGCAAAAACCATTGATGAAGAGAGGTTTCTGTTAATCGGTAAAATTTCCAATAAGTGCTGGTCGACAATCATCACTTACCGGAATGAAAAAATCAGAATTATTTCTGTTCGCAGATCCCGAAAAGAGGAGATTGATATTTATGAAAGCTAAAGATTTGGATAAAAAGTTTGATTCTGGAGAAAATATAACAGAGTTCCTTGACATTTCAAAGGCCAAGAGGCCTGGCCAAGACCAGAAAAGAGTCAATGTGGACTTTCCTGTATGGATGGTTCATAGTTTAGATAAGGAAGCTAAACGACTGGGGGTGCCTCGGCAGTCTATAATTAAAATCTGGATCGCCGATAGACTTAAAGAGGTTTCCAAATAGACTTGATTCGGACAAGTGGATTAAAGATAAACGTGAACGCATTTTCAATCGCCCCGTCAGCGGCAGTATCAAGTGGGGTGATATTGAAACATTATTCGTTGCTCTTGGCGCTAAGGTGAGTGAACGTGAAGGTTCCAGAATAGCGGGTGTTTTATTTAATGAGATAAGAGTATTCCATCGGCCCCACCCAACGCCGGTCACTGATAAAGGTGCGGTCTCAAGCATTCGCAAATGGTTAGAAAAGCACGGAGTTACACCATGAATATCATGTCAGTTGAGGGGCGTTTCGTACTGACTCACCAACCGAAACCGTGATTCGTTTTTTCGCAGGACGATATTCGCTCATTTATGACCTCCGATAGTCATGGGCTGTTATCGAATCAACTCTGAACAGCAATTCTTCCGGGATCGCGCTGTAGGTCACCCACCACCGTAGGCCAAGTCGAGAGGAACGGTAATTTTTCCTAATAAATTCTTGACAATAAGGATACTTGCTGTTTACTTGATTGAGTCCGCCAACGTGAAAACCTCTTGGAAGGAGGTTCGATGCCCGGCACCCTCACCAAAATGGATATTGTTTCAGCCGTTCAAGCAGAGAACGGATACACCCTTATAAAACCCACCGATATTGTTGATCCGCCAGAGGCGGACGAGAATTTAATTCTCCGCCAATGGGGCGTTAAGGATACTGTCCGATTGATACCCCATTGTTTGCTGCAGGTAGTTCATTACCCTTCTGGAAATTTTAAAATCGACACTTGCTTCGGGTGAGGATGTAATGATCAGCGGGTTCGGGAAATTTCAGGTTAAAAACAAGCGTGAGCGCAGAGGGCGGAATCCGGCTACAGATGGCCATATGATCCTTCCCGCAAGGCGGGTGGTCACGTTCAAGTGTTCCGGAAAATTGCGGGATAAATTATAAAGGATTTAAAAAGTAGCCGGCAAGGGCCAAACTTTGATTTGACCCCTATTCCTATTCCATCTATAAGAGGAAATAGTATGAAAAGATCATCTGGTATCATATTTTTATTGTTTCTTATTTTCGCCTGTGTCTCTCAACCATCTCTACAGAATTATCAGGCAGAAAGTACTGATGAAAAAAAAGTTATTGAAGTTGTTTCTGAGTTTCAAAATGCAGCAAACACCTACGATGCCAGACGAATGTATTCCCTATATTCACCGGAAGCTACTATTCAAACTTCAACAAAGTTGGGAAGCCTTAAATGGGAGATATTTAAAAGGGAAGAATGGTTCAAAGTAATCAAACAAAGATTTGAAGAAAGTTATGTCGGGAGTGGATTAGAGTTTAAATTTTATCCGCCTAAAAACATTCAAGTTCAAGAAAACGATGCTTTCTTAATAATTCCATATAAACTATCAAGTTTTCAGACTGACTATCTGGAAACGGGGTTATTTAATTTTGAATTAAAAAAGAAAAGCTCCGTTTGGAATATCATAAAATTCAGATATGAGATTTTAACCAGTAATCATTCTGATTGGCCTGAATACCAGAAATGGATCGAAAAGAGACAATAGATATTTGATGACCATGCGTCCAAATCTTTGCCTACATCCATCATGGTCTCATTGCAGGACGATTTCAGTTTCAAAGAGCAAGAGGACGTTCGCGCACGATATGCTTCAAAAAGCTATGCACGCCCAACACGAACGTCCCGCTTTCAGGTGAATGGGGGGTAAATTATAAAGGGCTTAAAAAGCTAAGCGCGACTTGACCCCATCTCAGATGGGAATTTATCAGCAAAACTTTTTTGTGAGTATACACCTTTGTGGTTCAGCCAGCAGATCGGGCGTCTTTTTACTCGCAGCCCGGGAATCTTCAAGAGATTTTCGGGTATTTTCTTTTTCTTATAAGCTGCTAAATTTGATGATCTTCGCTGTGTAGCCAAACACACAGTTGGTTATTAATATTGGCAAAGTTAGTAAAATCTTAATCTTTAACTAACGAACAAAACAAAAGGAGATCTATTATGAGAAAATTGGCAATCATCTTTATCTGTTTGACATTGGTGTTCACATTTTCAACGCAAGCTTTTGCTGGCAAAGGCAAAGGAGCAGATCAATGCACAACAATTCAAAGTGGTGAGCTTGTTGCGTCAGATGGCAGCACCATTGCAACCGGTTTCGATGACTGGGGCTATAATTATCAGGCCCGTTTGTTTAATGGATACTATTGTGATTCATATCGGGACGCTGCTTGGTGTCAAGAGTATAAAGATGTAGAATTGATGATGAAATGGAATGATGCTTGGATAAGCAACAAGGACTGCGATGATGATGGCCTACTCGACCGGCACTATGGATATGATTCATATATCGGCTCCGGTGCATGGCTAACTAATCATCAGTCGGGTGAATATGTTGGTGACGATGGTGAAACATGTAATTGGAACTACTTTGTGAAGATAGTTGCTGTACCTGAAGATGCAACTGCAACAGGTGGCGTTTGGTATACCGCAGATGGTGTTGAGATTGGAACAGTAATTTGGGGGGCGTTTGCTATAATAATGGAAGTTGAAAATGACTCCTGTGCAGGGATTCACGGTGTACAGTATCATAGCCCAAGCGGTCCAGGTTTAGGGCAATTTTAACCAGAACTAATTCTAAGTACATTTCGAGAAAAGGCAGAGTCATATTGACTTTGCCTATCTTTTTTTTGAGCAGTGATATCAGTTTCTAATCGTAACTATTTCGGTGCAATGGACTTTAGCGATAGCATGACAGAAGTCCACACTATACCGGGTTTGGCGAACACCTTATGATCCTAAGGGTTGCGGGTCGTACTGAATCCCACCATAAATGACCCCGCCGGCGGAAACATCTTTTCCTTTTGCAGCAGCTGCGCTTAACGCTATTGTTCCGCTCAATTTTTCCTAATAAATTCTTGACAATAAGGATACTTGCTGTTTACTTGATTGAGTCCGACAACGTGGAAACCTCTTGGAAGGAGGTTCGATGCCCGGCACCCTCACCAAAATGGATATTGTTTCGGCCGTTCAAGCCGAGAACGGATACACCCTTATAAAATCAATCGATATTGTTGATACCATCCTGGAAATCTTAAAATCCACCCTTGCATCGGGTGAGGATATCCTGATCAGCGGATTTGGAAGATTTCAGGTTAAAGATTAGGAAAGTTAGGGGAAATAGGAATTTTATTAATATTGTGTCCGTCCGGGTCAACGGCCCCTGTTATATAGTCACCAAAGATCCCCCGGATCTCGTATTTAAAGCCACCATTAACCTTTTCCACATAAACCCCCAGACGCTGACCGTTGGCGTCTTTACCGTCGAAAAAGGATTTTATCAAACCTCGTTTCTCGTCAAATGTCATTTTAGCAAAACGCGATGGCGAATCGAAATATTCAAAAAGCTGGCGCTTGATCAGTCGGGCTTTACGTCCAATTTGTTTTTCGGATGGTACATCCTGAAGCTGAGGGATGATAAGGTTTATATCCTGTTGAAAAGAGGTTTCCTGATATCGGATTTCCTGTATCTTGGCCGCCGCTTCATCTTTGGATATGATACCGTCCGCAATAGAATCGATAACACGGTTTTTCCGAATCTCCGTTCGGGATAATTCCTTTTCCAGAAACGTCTTGCGCTTTCGCAGTTCCTTTACCTTGCTTGCGTCCGGTATGGCTCTTTGCATTGCCTGTTCAAGACCTTGAGAATCGCCCAAAACACGGAATATCTGTGTCATAACCTCCGGGTCAATTAGGTCGGTTCGTAAAGAATATGCCGGAGTGCAAGCCGTGGGCAATCGGGAGTGTCTGTAATACCGATTATTTTTGTTTTTGTTATCGGTACAGCCGGTCAGGGCATGGCCACAGACGGAACAAAAAATCATACGGCTTAAAAAGTATTTGTACTTGATTTCCGAATGAAAAACGGTTTGATTTGCCTTGGCCTTTACTCGGATTTTCTGTAAAGTTTCCTCGGAAAGTAACCGGGGAACTGTTAAAGTTATGGATTCGTCTATTTTAAATTTAGGGACTTTAAATTTCACAATCCATTCGGCCCCAGCCTTGTCCGACAGGACTTTCCATAAGTTGGATTGTGACATATTAACAGATTTGGCGATCTGAGAAATGGTCTTTCCGCCTTTGAGATATTGTTCGGCGGCGAAAACTATTTTTTTCTTTTTCTCCGCGTCAACCTCCCATTGTTGGGTGACCTTGTTGAATTTGCGACCAAAGGGAAATTTCCCAACCGCCGGGATACCTCGTTTCATCATATGGATTCGATTGGTAACACACTTATAGCTCTGAATACGGGCGTGATATTGATTCATCACTGTACACATATCAATAAACATTGCCGCTGTAGGGTCGAATAAATCGTGCTCCATTTGCCCGGAGAAAAAGCGGACACCGTGCTTTTTAAGGATTTCCAATCCTTGTCCAGACCGGACGTTATCCCTTGACCATCGGCTTGGGTCGTCAACTATGATACAATCGAAAAGATTTTTTCCCGCATCCTTCAAAAGTTGGTCAAATCGTTTTTTCTCATATTCCGAGGTTGCATGTTCTTGGCCTGAGTAGATCCAACAATGGTCGGGGATCACACCGCCCATTTGCTCAACAGCCCGTTGGACACTTGTTTTTTGTGTTCGTAGACTTTCGCCTCGTTTTTCTTGATTTTCGGAAGATACCCGGATCAAAGGTGCAAAGCGCAATTTGGTATCGGTCATTCTGTCCCCCCTTTGTTTGGCGGAAAAGGGTCTGTAATAGGATACAGACCCTTCGGAGATCTCCCCGTACGCGTGCGATAACGACACCGTTTTAGGATTTTTTCGCCGATTCGATAACAAATCCGGCTTTAACAGCACCGGCAAAGAATTTCAGCCCGAAGCTGGCGTGCCATTTTGCCTCTTTCAAATTCGAAGATCCGCCGCTTTTTACATACAATTTATCCGCCAATTTCGCAAGATCGTCGCTTTGGGCGTCAATGCCCAATTTGTAGATAGCAATTAGGTTCGCTTCGATTCTGGTAAGTTTGATCGGGGATGCGGTTGTCTTTTTTTCTTCTGCTTTTTTCGTCATTTCGATTTCTCCTTTTGGGTTTGGGGTTTTTGGTCTTGACTAGCTTTTCTACTAAAGAGAGTAAAGAAAGTCAAGAAATAAATTACCACTAGCAATTCGATATAAACCCGAATACAGGGGTTTGACGGTATAGGTACAGGGGAAGGTACAGGGGGTGAGTCAAACAATGTCGTAGGCGTGAAACTACAAGTTAGTAAATGGATTTTAAGGGGATTCTCTGAAGGATATCGAAAATTGGTTGAAAAGGTGCAAGATTCAATATATCGTATCGATATCGCAACTTGAAGCGTCTAAAAGACCTGTTGATTTCTATCTGAAATTTGATTCATGAATTAGGAATTAATGATTGTCTATATGCGTGTAAATAGGAAACAATACGATGGAACATAACGGTTTAAGTTCAGCCAAATCCCATCTTTCATCCGAGTTTGAGGTGAAAGTGATTTCTGGAATTAAAGAGTTGCTCGAACAGAAACACCTATACCAAAACGTTACAATCCAGATAAAAGATTTGAGCAATGAGGTTGGTGATCCTCCACTCAATCAGTCTCCCGGACCGGAAAAAATGAAGGAGTATGTTATACACCTTGATCTTAAAAAATCTTTCAATAAGATTATAACTGAATCGTGGCGTTTTGTTACTGAAACAGGACCCCCAGCGATTGACCCCGAGCCCAGCATAAAATGGTATACTCTCCCAACAATTGAGATAATATGTCACTTTTGTAAAGGTCATCGGCGTCCTCACAATTCTGGTTATAAAGGACAATCAAAACTCTTTTGCGGAGTTACACATTATTATCAAAATGGGAATTCAGAATCCTTTAACCAGACCTTTTTTTTCCCTTATCAATGCCAAAGTTGTAAAGGAGAACCTGTTATATTTATGGTGAGACGAGCGGGTCTTAAATTACAATTGGTGGGCAGAAATCATATCGAGTATATTGAGATCCCTACATTTATACCACGAGAAGAGTCTAAATATTACAGTGACGCTATTGTAGCTTATAACGCTGGTAAAGTTTTAGCGGGTTTGTTTTACTTAAGAACTTTCATTGAGCAATATATGAGGAGGATCACCAATAATAGTAATATTAAAACGACTGGCGGGGAACTTGGAGACGCATATGCCAAATTCCTGACAGATGATTTCCCAAAGGAGCGTTATAAATCATTGAAAAAAGTATATGAGGAGCTATGTGTTCCTTTGCATAATGCAGAAGACAATACCGAGCAATTTGAGATATCAAAAAGGGATATTTTAGATTATTTTGACCAATTACGGTTAATTCCCTTAAAGAGTCTCAACACTAATTAAGATTTGTAAATGATATGATGATGATATTCACTATATTTAAGCTTCAATATTACATGACAGAATATGTGATTAGTCCCATTCGGTAATTTCCAACATCCTTTCCAGCACCCCACACGGCACCCGGCATTTATTCCGCTTCTTTCATCCTTCGCAGCACCCTTTTAAGGGCTGTTCGGCGCTTGGCTTTTTTCCTTTTGCCGGGCGCTGGATTCTCCTTTCGTCTTTTAATCAACTGACGTTCAAGCATTGTTGCTCTCTTTAACAATCTAAATATTTTCGCAAAGTCATTTGCCCTGTCCGAGGGCCTGACTATGAATTCCGTGTGATCGTTTTGTGCGCCTCTCATGTCCTTATTGAAGAATGTTTTTGCCACTTTTGCCTCTCTAATCATATAAAATAATGTGGGGAATGTAGTCGTATCCAGGTCGTATTCTTTCAATGCCGTAAACGGCGAATTAAGCCACGGAGAATCGATTTATATCCCTATTTTCTCCCCCCAGTTTTAACCGAACGGGAAACCGATGACTTTGGAAAGTTTTTTACACCATTCCGAGCAAGTGGACGATTGTTTGGAGCAAACCCAACATGGGATGAGGATTGGAACTCGGACAAAGCCACTTGCTAACTTCATCCGAGTTCCTTCATCCAGCCTTAAACTCGGAGGCGGGTCCAAGTATGTAGATTCTGGCGCAAACCTGCCACCCATTCCGGTTGAAACCTGCCACTAATTCCGGGCTAAACCTGCCACCCATTCCGGCGGAAAGTTTACCACTTTTCAGATCATTTCCGGAATCATCAGGA
>Ga0233437_1001473_pt1 | contig 42850 bp, 36 predicted proteins | sample SI_122_August201_FD_182714 | JGI IMG/M metagenome (GOLD analysis project Ga0233437, IMG submission 182714) | Seawater microbial communities from Saanich Inlet, British Columbia, Canada - SI_122_August2016_200_MG | ecosystem: Environmental > Aquatic > Marine > Inlet | place: Canada: British... | reverse complement strand
ACCAAACCAAAGGAGGCCTGGAATAGCAGGCTTATAAGCTTTGGACTAATGTATTCGAAAACAAGTGACAATTTGTATTATTCTGATGATAAGGGTGAGGATTTGGCTCTCGGACAAATCTTGTTTCTTAATCTGAATCTTCTCTTCGGATGGGTGAATGTTGCAATGGCCTTTGAAATTACTCATATCGATCCCGTGGCCAGGGTAATCGAGTTTTCTTATATCAAAGGAAATTATTCAGAGGGAAAACAGAGACTGGAATTATATGAAAGTGCTAATGGCCACACCCGAATTGAGCATTCAAGTTATTACAAAAGTTCCTCGCTGATCAGAGATTTGCTTTTGTACCCTCATTTTCATGCCCGGATAATTGATAATTTTCATCGAAATTTGAAGAGAGAGTTACGGAAGAAGAAAGATAGCTCATCGGTGCAATAAGAAATATAAAAATTTCATACCTTTATGTAGATCAGATAATTAATTCTTTATCATGCTTAATTACGTGTCCTGGATCAGCCTGTTTTCACTGTCAGCCCAATTGATGTTGATGGCTGATTTACCAGAGAAAGTGTCGGTAGATTCATCATGGAAAGTAACAAGCGAATATGGTCTTTCTTCACCCGGACAAAACAAAGGTCTTGAGCTTACTTTCTATTTAAAAGACTCCAAAATAACGTTGGTTAAGTATATTCTTATTCCATGGCAGGATCTGGTTTCTTCTAATATGCTAGGCTCCCCATTGATTGGGGTCAATCCCTTTGCCGTGATATACAAGAATTATCCTGCCGGAGTCATTCTAAATCAACAACACCAGAATCTGTATGAAAGAATTGATTTGTGTTTCAATAAACTGATTGGAATGGATGAAGCGGGGCAGGAGGCCACCATTGAGCACAGACCTTCAGCCTTTGATGGGATTAGAATTGTTGAAATGACACAATATGCATACTGGATCGATCTGCAAATAGCTGAGCCTGGATCAAACAGAAGTGTCATTGGTGACATCATTGAATTGTTCCCTGGTAAAATGGTTCGTATTAGCCTTATTCCTGATCAAGGACCAGCAAAAACCTTTTGGAGGAGGGGGGCTGTGGCAGGAAATTCCTGTTTTTCTGTCCTGGAAGGGCTGTTTTTGGATTCAACCAAGGCAAGATTTAGCAAGCTCTTACAAAAACCTGATCTGGAATCGGTTCAAGGTAGTTTTACAAAGAGTCTTGCTGATTTGGAACAACTGACCGAGGCAGGTAATGTTGATGGGGATTGTCGATCTACCCTCAAATCATGGATGAGGCGGTTTTACTATTTTCCAGACCTCCGGGAATGGCAAGATGACAGAAATATTTTCCCTGATTATGTGCCCAAACAAGGACCCGATACTATTCTTGATTTTGAACCAGGATTACGAAGCTCTTTTGCGCAAATTCCTCATGCTGAGGCAGCATCCATTCAGGATTTGATTAAATTCTACAGAAGAATTAAACGGAGAGCTCGTCGCAATCCGGGCAAATGGGAGGAAGGCAACATAGTCCTGGGGGCCTCACCAAAGGAGTACCATCCATCTCACGAAGAGTTCCTTTTAATGGAGGTGGGGTCAAGAATTATCTGGCTATTTGAGCATTCTAATTCTGGTGAATTGGCTAAATACCTTAACAAACTTTTCCTGAAGCCTCGGGTAATCCAATACCGCGAATTTTCAGTCACTCATGTTGATGTAATGGGTTCTGGGAGGTTCTTCTATGTCTCTGAAATAAATGAAATTAAGCATAAAATTAAATGAGAGCCCGTAGCCTGATCTATTATATAACTGTTTTCTGCATGGCCGGGTTTGCTGTGCTTAGTTTGATTCTTTTGATTCTGCTTATTATAAATCAGGGAAGGGAAGAACGATCATTATTTTTATTCCTGGTTTTTCCAATCGGGCTTATACTATCAGTCTTTTTCAATATACTGCGAAAATCCAGGTGGCCTGTACCGGGGATTGATTACCATTAATTTCAACGATCATGAAGGTGATTAATGACAAGATTTACAAGTTAGTTCAAGATAAAATTGAGGCCGGAGAAAAATTGGGAAGCCAGTCAGGAGGAAGTGGCCACATGGGGCATGTTAGTTATGTGATTGATCACATTGAAATTGATCAATCAAAGAGTCCTGATCTGATAAATGCTGAATGGCAAGTGGATTATCAGTATACAATTTTCATTGAAACGGAATTTACCTATTACCCCGATAATCCTCCCTATGAAACGAAATATACGCAACGCCTGTTTTTGAACCATGATTTGATTCCGGTTAAGGAATGTGAGAAAGAAGTATTGAGCAGCTCTTTTGAGCCTGAACCTGACGAGTGGGAGATGGCACATTTTGAGATCAATTCGATCATAGCAGTTTTTCTTGAAAAAATAGAATGGGACTATGGTGAAAATCGAGCACCGATTTTGTATCCTCCTGAATATAATAGAATTGAAAAGAGTGATGGCTTGGTGATTTATGAATGTAAGCTAAGCGATGACACAGACAATAAGCATTGCACTGTAATACAATCCGACGATCCAGCTGATTTGATTGTTCAGGTTAAGAAGTTTATAAAGAAGCAGTATGGCTTCAGTAAGGCCTAGTTGAATATAAATTCAGCGAATTCTATTGCGTGCATACAAAGGAAAAGCCGCAAATCTTGTCGGAGACTTACGGCTTTTCTCTAAAAAATTATTTTCTTATAAATCGATAATTTCTGTTATCCCACAACAGGTAGAAGTAGCCATATTATCACACTCACCACCACCGTAATTAATAATGATCAATTCTTCTCCTTCAACTGCAATTTCGATGATCCCACTTACTGGATAAAAACAACCGTTTATATAGATTAAAGGTGAGGTAATCGTCATGGTATAGTCCTTGCCATCAAGGTTTACCCCTGAACCTGAACCAGTAACAGACCATACGTCATCAGCAAAAATAAAAGAGTCTCCCCCTTCGATCAATTCACTGGATTTGTCACAATTCCATGACATTGAACTGCCATCAGCATACGTAATTGATGCATCGGAAATGATTTTGGAAAAGGTCAAGTTTCCGGCTTCATTCAGGCCGGTATTTTGGATTGTTTTTACACCTTCCATCTTATTGTCATTGAAATAGTACTCTTCGAAATTAATTTCTTTCAGAGACCCCTCATTTCTCCACCAGTCTGTCAAGCTGATGTTGATTTTTCCACGCTTGAAATTACCATTAAATGTTTCACAGTTATCAGTACCATAGTCGAGTGTCCAGTTTCTTGGCCAAAATTCTCCATTATCATTTTCATGAATAGTGACCGTCAAACAACCAGACGGGTTGACGGATTTTAAAACGCCCTCATTATCATTTGTAATTTCTTCCTCCGTAGTCAATGAAAACGAGTTGGAAACATTGATGTAATCAGTAATTGAGGTGACTGAAACTTGCTCATCAACGATCTCATTTGAGTCACACGATTGAAGTGCAACAATTCCAACAGCAACAGCTGCGATAACCAAATACTTCTTTAGATTTTTCATATGTGTTTATGTAAATATGTAACTATATCATCCTTAATCTCACCTTTGACCAGCATCAATAAGAATGGTTTAATTTTACTAGTCTGTCATTGTTATTATATTATCAAACGCATTCAAGACAGCTTACCCTACTTTTGGAGGCATATGCCACTCAGAATGATTGAATGCCTTGTAAAAGCTAAGGATAACATGATCTTGTAGTATGGAGCGGATAAAAAAAGCTCTTTAAACCAATGGCCTATAGAGCTTTGAATTCATTGAATGTAGCCCCACCAGAGCGTGGTCAGCAACATTAATCAATTCACCATCTTAATTATTGTTCGTTCGTTAAGTTGTTTAATACAAAGTGCTTTTGCATCCCTTGCGAGCTTCTGTGCATTATCAGTTCTTTAGGCAGCGAACCGAAAACCCATGGCGGAGGACATTGTAATCCCGATTAATAGCATCACTGGAACCGTTTATTGTCCTGCGCCAGCCCCAAGAACTGTTCCTAGAAGAGGTCCAAAAGTAGGCGGCAAGGCCAGGACGTCCAAAGTGCCCCCAACCGCTCCGACCGGTAACTGGAATAGCTGTAAAACCGCTGGTATTGGTAGCTCCCGTATTTGGACTTAACCAGTGTTCTGTTCCCGCCTCTTTCAACTGTCCCCCAACAGAACCTGAATACCTTAATCCTACTGCATTTGCGTCTGATTCACTCATGCCCAGTTGTTTTTCGAGTATTTTCCATTCTGCATCACTTGGGAAATGCCAGCCTTCAGGGCAAATCCCTTTAACTCCACTGGGAACCTCAGTACTGCTGGATGCGCCGGCCATGGCTGCTCTCCAGTTATAAAAAACACCATAAGCCAGGTAGCCTGTAGCCGCTTTGGCATCTACAACACTATTCCCTTGATAACCACTTACATAATAATATGGATTTCCATCTGATCCCTGTGACGATGGACTTACTGCCGGTAAATACGCTAGATTCTGTGCCATCCAACACTGTTCACCTATGAGGACCGTTTTATAAATATTCCCATCTCTATTATCGACAAAAGGTTGACCGCAAGCACATTGAATTGGACCCGTTATTGTCGTTTCTTCAAAATCCTTCCCTCCTTTTGCTATCGCATCAACATCCCCTTCTTGCCAAATACCCTCAAGAGTAAAGGACAGAATCCGTACCTCACCATCTTCAAAGCCAGAATCAAACTTTAACCAATGCAGATTAGCTAATTCTCTATCGTATTTCTTCAAAGAACCGTCTTTTCCCTGCCCGAATTCTTCATTGCAATCAAGGACAACAACAGCTTGAACCCCTTGATCATTAGCTGACGGCATTATTAAAAGATTCCAATGACTCAATGATGGCTTTGTTCCTGAGACGACCTGATAGGAAAAAGTTGTGTTACCAGCAATTTGTTCTGATCCTAGAAAAGTGATCCCTGCTAGGTTGCCAAATTCTACAGGATCGGACATTACTCCGGTCTTGAACAAATTGCTATATGGATCATTACCTTGATCTCCTGAAATGTTAAACAAATGTTCTTTCTGGCAGCTAGACAACATAAGAACAGCTATGCAGAAACCTAATAATTTGCGAATTGGATTCATTTGGATAAAGTTTTTGTTTTAAGATATCCTAACATGTATTATAAACTCGATTGTTTTGAAGTTTACCGGATCATAAATTAACAGATAAACTGAACTATTAACTTTACCCATTTCTGAGTAATTTGTAATCAATAATGAGTCTTCTTATTGGTTCCCAATTATGATTTTAGCACATACAAAAGTTCGCGGCTAGTGTGAACGCCAAAACGTTTAAGCATCCTTCTACGATAAGTATCCACTGTATTAGGAGCAAGATGAATGATTTCAGCAATTTCCTTAGATGTTTTACCTTCAGCTAAAAGATAAAGGATCTTTTTTTCGCTTTGATTTAAATCTGCTGACATGTTTATCCTTCTATTCAGATCAGTACCCATTCTCATAACTTTATATCGCTCGATCGCTTCAATAAGTTCAATCTGGTCAATCGGTTTCATGAGATAATCAATTGCTTTTGCCCGGATTGCTTGTATGGTATAATGGAGATGGGCAGTTACAAAAATGATATCAGGATAATATCCTTTTGTATGAATGGCATTAAGAAAATCGAAACCTGTATTTCCTTTCAATTCAACATCTAAAAATACTAGGTCGGGTTTTAGTTTGACAATCCTCCTGACAGATTCTTCAATTGAAATTGAGTATCCTGAAACTTCAACATCATCAATATCCATTAACAGATGTCTTAATCTTTTGAGGGCAAGCTCTTCGTCATCCACAAGAAATACCTTAATCATAATGAATGTTCAAATAAATTGGATCAATTCTCATTAATTGGAATTATTATTTCAATTCTCGTTCCTGACGGCTCTCCACTTTCTTGAAAAAGATCCGTTACGATTTGTTTAATCTTCCTATTTTTCTCCACTGAATCATATTTCAAGAGCTTTTCCAAAGATTTGAGCCCAATTCCAGCTCCCTGAGAGTTATTGGCTTTTGATGCAATTCTTCCCACACCATTGTCTTCAATTCGAATCAGAAGATTATTGTTGTCTTCAAATATCTGTAATGAAAGAACTCCGGCCTTTGACTTGGGTCTTAATCCATGTTTGATTGCATTTTCAATATGATTATGAATAAGCATTTTTGGGATAAGAATATCAGGATCACAGTTCAGATCAATCTCTTTAACAAATCTCCACTGGTCTTCAAAACGAATCTGTTGAAGCGCAATGTAGTTTTCAACAAATGAAATCTCCTCCCGTAGGCTAATCCAAATTTTCTCTGAAGATTGCAGATAGCTTCGGAATAGCTGTGAAAAGTGGGTGACAAATTTATTTATGATATCATAGTTCCCTTCAATTGACAATGCAGATAAAACATTTAATGCATTGAAAGTGAAATGAGGGTCGAGCTGATTGTGCATGGCATTCATTTGCAATTGAAGAATATTTGTTCTCATCTTCTCCTTTTCACGAATCTGAACCATTTGAATTCTTTGAATTATTAATACAACCAAGTACATGATTCCAAATAGAGCAACAAAAAATAGCAACCTTAGATATCTCCCAGGATTTTTTTCTATACGTATCAAGTATGACCACATTCCTAATTGAAATGATACTATTGATTCATGATCCTTTTTTTCAACAACATTAATAACTGGATTAAAATCAGAACCGTGTTCTTTTGGAAACTTTTCTCGAGCGAGAAGTTGACCCTTACTATTGTGCAAATTGAATTGCCATTCATTAAAACTACTAAAAGTCCAATACTCCTCTCCCTTATCTCCAATCACATCATCAATGTGATAAAAGCTTTCCTTTGCCTTTTTTCGTTGCAGAGTTTTTGTCCCCTCAACCAGTGAATAGGTTCCAATAGTGCCAGATTGGTCCGTCCATAATATGTTGTCACCTCCATCTTCATGGATATTAAAACAAAAATTCAACACAGAAGATGGAAGATCCTTGTGTTCATGACTTGTTTTCAACCCATCATGACCGATATTGAAGAATTGATTCCCTTCAAACTTAGTAGAGTGAATAACAAACAATTCAGAGTGGTCTTCCTCATCAATTATTATTGGGTACACGCGAGAATGTCGTCCGGGAAATCCAATTGGAGGAAATTTATATATTAAGTTGTGATCAAATACCATCAACCACGATATGGTGTCTGGAAAAGGTTGGGTTGCTCCAGGGGCATCAAAATAATTACAATTTGATTTTACCCAACCAGTTATTTCACTATTACCATCATTATCAATATCAAAGAAATGAATGTCTTCAAGAATTGTTGCAGATTCTGGTGATTTTAGCAATTCACCAGACTTGAAATCAAACGCATACAGATTCCTTGGTTGTTGATTATAATCCCCATCCACCAGAAATACAAGTTCTGGAATTTGATCATGGTTTAGATCATGGAATTTCGAATCATTAATGCTGAAAGTTGCAGGATTTTGACCTGGAATAGAATCGATAATATAATCTTCAACAATTGCTTCTTCATTTTCAAATGGAGAGATTACAGAGAACATCAATAAATTTCCTTTAACATAGAAACTAGCTATTTCCTTAAGGCCATCTGAAAAAATATCACATACGACAACATTCATTAGCTTCTTCTGTAGCTGCCCGGTAAATTTCCACTGTTGGATAGCAGTGTTATCCTTATTCACAACCATTGTGACTGTATGATCGTCCCATTCGTAATAAAGTATATTCTCCAGATCAGGTAAAGTATCCAAATTATTATACGCAAAGCGACTTGACAAAGTATGCCAATTTCTTTCAGTTAAAGGTGTGAACCTATATAGGTCTGAATTAAGAGGAATCCACCAGAAGACGGCTATTGTCAAGATGAATGTGATAAATAAATTATGGCCAAGAAATTTCTTTAGTCTTTGTTTCATAGGAATAATAATGTAGGTTCCTCAAATATAATAAAAGTCTATTTCTCTGAAGAAAATTACGTCTTAGGATACCAAGGTAGAAATTCTGGACAAAGAGGTTCTTCCTTTAGATTAGCCAAGTTATTTAGAAATTTTGAAAATTGAAAAGGAATGAGGTGTACTATCAATTTACCACCTTTAAACCACATTGAAAAAACGGATGCTTTATCAATTTCATAGCATTATCCTCTTGTGAAATACGAATGTAGCTTAGAAAGGATTTCTCAGTTTTATGACCAGTTATCTTCATGATGGAAATAGTTGGCACATCAGCGAGTCCATTTGCTCGACCTCCGCATTTATACCTTTAGTTCGATACTCTCTAAGGTAGTTTACAAGCCTATCATCTTAATTATAGTTCACTGATCCAGTTGTTTAATGCAATGTGCCCTTGCATCCATTGCGAGCTTCTGCGCACAATTAGTCCTTAATGCAGCGGACAGAAAACCCTAATCTTCTGTAGTATGATTGCCTATATACTCCATCAGACTCGAAAGTCAGTTTGCGATACCTGGAAAAAAAATCTTCAATACTTTCATCTGGTGTTGAAGTCCAATAGTTAGCCTCATTGCCAAGGTCGAGGAAATGACCACCATAGTCACTTTGGCCACCTGGACGAACATTAAAACCACTACTGTTGGCTCCATTACCGTTTTCATTCCAGCCTGTTGCTGATTTGAGTTTTTTACCTACCTCACCATAAGAACGCCAGTTTTCACCATCTGCATCTGATGAACTCATGCCTAAATGTTTCTCTAGCGTTTTCCATTCCTGATCCGTAGGTAAATGCCAACCATCCGGACAAGCCGTCTTGGAAGCCTCCCAATTATAGAGGACTCCATAATTATAATAATTATCTGTAACTCTTGCTAAAGCCTCACTAAGGCCACCAAAGTAATAAACGTAGTAACACGGTTCAATATCAGACTCATTGGTAGTAATAGAAGGTAAATAAGCCAGGTTCTCTGCCATCCATATTTGTGAGCCGATTGAAATTGTTAGGTAAACATTTCCATCCCGTAAATCAGTAAAAGTGTCATATCCATCACCTGACACATATATATATCTTTCGATAATATCACTTAATCCATTTGGATTAATTACTTCAAGTTTTATAGAAATTGTACCAAATATCGAAAATTGATGTGTAGTAATTTTATTAGTTGTGAAATCTGTATCCCAAGTACCATCATTTTCCCAATCCCATCTAATTCGCAATGACGAAGGTTTGAATTTATCATCTTTACTCTCGGATGCATCAAATGTGAATACAGTAATAAATAGATTTCCTGAATCAGGTTTAACACTAAATGAAGCTGTTGGTGGTGTATTGGCAATTCCATTTCCCTGTATGCAACGAACAGAATAGGCATATGATTTTGGCATGTCCCCAAGATTTGCTATGTCGTTTAAATGAGAAAGACTCAATATTCCGGCATTCCTATTATTATATTCAGTTGCAGTCCAAAACATCGTCATTAAATACAAACCGCCGAATGACTGACCACTACTACTTGTAGTACCAGCAGGCTTAGCATCAAAGCCACTCTCGTTAGTGCCATTATTATAATTATACCACCCTGCTTCTGATTTCATCTTTTTACCAGCAACATTACTGCCTCCTAAATAATTCGTCATTTCCTGCCACTCGGTTGGTGAAGGCAAATGCCATCCAGTTGGACAAATTCCTTGAATTTTTATATTATCATGTCCTCCCCACTCTGTATTATAATTGTCAATATCCATGGAAGTTGGCCATGAATATAATCTGCCTAGTTGTTTGCCATTTTCAAAATTGTTATTGTAACACCATGAGAATATATTTCTATCAAAATTAAGATTCTCCGCCATCCAAATTTGATTTCCAATTTTTACCCATTTGTATTTTTCATGATCACGCGAATCTGTAAATGTGCCAGCATCACCCGCAAAACTTATAATAATATCAAGTTGCTTTGAAACAGCGGATTTTAAACCTTCTGAGTCTTTTACCTCCAAACTTATATTGTATTTGCCTTCAACAATAAATTTGTTTGTGGTTGTTTTTATTGTTGCAAACTGAGTATCCCATGTACCATCCGATTCCCAATCCCATCTGACTTGAAGCTGAGCAGATGCATCTTCTTTATCACTACAACCCGAAGCATCAAAAGTAAAAACAGTATCAGTGTTTCCATGCTCTGGAGATATTGTAAAATCAGCTAGAGGTGGAGAATTTGGTTCTTCCTTTTTACATAAAGTTATCATGACCAGGCACAAAAAAAATGCAAATAATTTTCCTAATAGAATAAAAAAAGCGAATAGTTTTTTCATAATAACGGATTTTAGGTTAATTAGTCAATATGATTGTCCGTATTTAATAACATGTCCGTAAGTAGGTTACGTTCATGGAATATGTCTTGGCTTCAAATTGATGATTATGAAGCTTATAGAATTTATTCAACACTTTCCCGATGAGCAATCTTGCCGAGAGGCCTTCAGGGATTATCGACTCAAAGCGGGCCTTCAATGTAGAAAATGTGGCGGCACTAAACACTACTGGATGAAGAGCATAGAGCAGTTTCAATGTAAGGAACGCAGAACCAGAACCACCTTGAGGAAGGGAACGGTTATGGAAGACTCTAATCTTCCTTTCCAAACCTGGTTTATAGCCATTCATTTGATGACCTCCGTGAAAAAGCCAATCTCTGCGAAGGAAATGCAGCGTCAACTGGGGTACAAACGATATGAGCCAATTTGGTATATGATGCAAAAGATACGAACGGCAATGGGCTCTCGTGATGAGAGCAGTACGTTGTCCGGTATGGTTGAAATCGACGAAGGGTTCTTTACTACTGTTGATTCTGAGAATAGAGGAAAGAGAAAACAGAAGCTTAAACGTGGTCGTGGAAGTCAAAAGCAAACTCCGGTTCTTGTTATGGCCGAAACCAAAACCTCGAAGTCTCGCAAAAAGGGTTGTCCAGCCTACTCTTGCAAAAACTTTAAGCTTACTGTGATGGAGGATCAAACTGGTGAAACGATTAACGATATTAGTTTGAAAAGTCTGGATCCAAACACACGGGCAATGACGGATAATGCAAGGGCTTTTAGCAAGTTGGATCAAGTGGTTCGCACTCATAAGGCTAAGACAATCAAGCCAAAGGATGCTGGTAAAGAACTTCCTTGGGTACATATTGCTATTAGCAACGCTAAACGTTGTATGTTGAGTGCTTATCATCATGTTGACGACAAATATTTACAAAATTACCTGAATGAATACACGTACAAACTGAATCGCAGATACTTCGGTGACAAACTCTTCGAGAGATTACTAATCGCCTGTATTTCTTTTAGTTGGTTCATTTAGGTAATTGATTACGGACAATCATATTTAATTTTGCTGATCCAATACAGATAACGCCCATTTAGCATATTCCTCAGTACTCTGATCACGGTGATGATCTGAAGTTAAGTAATTATTAATTCTATTTTGAAGAATTATAAAGGCTTATTCCCATTTCAATTTCAACAGTAGGAAGTCCCATACTATGCTTATCAGCCTCGTGATATGTATCTATTGCTCCATGATCAACCCAATGACCGGGATAGTGCTGTTTGTACTTCAGACCTGCCCTATATTGAATGGCAATGCCGATGTGAAACCTATTATTGCTACGATAACCAATCCAAGCCCCAAATGAATAGGCTGGTTCAGACACCAATTCAGCTAGTGTATTAGATTCAACCATTGATTCGTTAATGACTTCTTTTGAATCTGGATCATTTAGACAATCAGCATTTAATGCTCCTGTAACGAAAGGATCTATTTGATAGAAAAACCAACCAAAACCGGAATTTAATTCAATTCCGAGATATCCATTTAGGTCAAAAACATCATCTAGGGCAAAAAACATCCCACCTTTGGCGATAGCAAATCCAGAATTTATAATGGCCTTTGCACTAGTGTCAATCCCATAACAAAAGTCCCATGAACCTTTCGCGTTCAAATAGTCTTCTTCTGTAATTTCATTGCGAAAACCTAATTTTGACTTTATGTTATTATAACGGATACCAAAACCTAAATAACTATCTTCATCCATTTTAATACCATCAAGTTGAACTGTTTTACTTATCCCCGGATTAATGGAAAAATCTGAATGGTGACCATAAATAGTTTCAGGTTTCGTCATAATACCACATGAGAAATTCATATTGACTTTGAAAGTCAAAGATTGTTGAGGCGAAGAACCCAAAGGCAGTGTGAATCGACTCGAATCATTGTTTTGAATGAAAGCCCCAAAACCGGGTTGTTCAGATTTGAAATTGTCAGACGCTTTTAAATTTGATATTCCATATTGAGCTATAAGCGATGTGAAATGAGTTAGGCACAACAGACAAAATATACTAGTATTCTTAATCAGGATGAATTTCATGGTTTATGGTTTAAGGTAAGTATTCTCCACAAAGTGTTCAGTACATTATCCACTAAAATAGGCAGCCATTATTCTGTTAAGTAGGCAGAGCATTTATGTGAACAAAGTATGCAATGAATACGGTTCATTTCCGATCTAAATTTTAAGATTAATTTTCATTTTCGATTTTTCAGGTTTTTCGCATTGATTCCCCTTTAAGAGTTTAATCGATAAGCCTTATGAACAAGCCGATCAAGGATTACCTCCACAATAGTTTTTTCTGCTATTACTTCGTACCAGCTACTGACCGGAAGTTGGGATCTTATAATAGTTGATTTTCTATCGTAGTGATCCTCAATGATTTCCAAGAAGATTGATCTACTCTGATCGACAATGGGTTGTAGACCAAAGTCATTGAGAATGAGCAGATCTTGCTTTTCCTGTCTAGTTATTTCTTTCATATAACTTCCATCTGCATTCATCATTTTTAGCCTGTTCTATATCAGAAATGAATCACGAAAATATTACTTCAATATAGTTGTTTCCTAAAAGCGGAAAGTTGAAAGAATGACTAAAACTCGAATAAAATCTCACTTTCATCATTATACAATAATCGAAGTTTGACTCTGAAATTATTGGATTGTTTATCCATTGGTACATCGAAGAAAATGAATCCATTGACCGAATCACCTTGATGTAAAATCGAGTTTCTTAAACTTTTGCTGTAGATATCCTCTCTTATCCTTTCATTTGATTGCTTTGCATTATACACTTCAACAAATCCAACTAGAATCCCTGGAATTACTGCAAAAGTCGGATTTACACCAATGAAAGCAACTGGAAGACTAATGCCGAATGCCCATATAAAATATCTGCCCAAGGGTGAAAAGCTTAATTTGGAGTACATATCATCAAATTCTATTTGCTTGTATTGTGTTTCATTATCCTCTAAGATTAGGGAGTTTTTCTTAACCAAAACTTCAGCAGGGCCATCATTAATAACCATTACATGAACCGGAAGAATTGATTTTTTGTTACCATTCCTGTTGAGAGGATATGATTCATCTTCTTTATTGAATTCTCGATTTAGATTTAAAGCTACCTCTATATTAGATTTCGTTGTGTGAAATTCCCAATCATTCATTGGAATTACCTTGACCTGTCGGACATTGTAAATAGCACAGCCCCAAATTGTGATAATCAAGCCGAGAAGCATAAAGGCTTTGAGGAAGTTCGGAAGAGTTATTATTTTATTCATATTTCCCATTTTATTTGTTTGCAATAACAAATTTTACGACTCCCTTTGCAGCCTCTTGAATAGCTTCCTCTGTGGTTCCTGAAGCTATAGTGCCGGCGGAAGACTTTCCTGTAACTGTGGCTTCTCCAATGACCTTTTTAGACTTCTGCTCTATAAGTTTCACTTGAATTTCTATCGATGCAGGTCCGGCCATAATTCCCAGCATAATTCTTGCCTCTCTGGACATACGTTTTATCCTAGTTATTAAGCATTCTATCAAGATGTCTCCACTGTCTTTTTCTTCTGAATCGGCATGGATGATTTGAATGAAAGGTCCGTCTTGTTCCAAACCAATAGATATTTCCCGGGCTAGTAATTGTCGTTCTTCTAAATTAGCCGGATCACCTTCAGGATGTATAACATCAACAATAGCAACACGATAAGAGGCTAAACTAGCTGAGATTGGCTTATTTACTGTTTGCAAGTAAGATGCAGGTGTACATGAAGTAATTATTATTACTAGAAAAATAATGGCGCTGGCGAAAAATTTTGGTTTCATAATTATTGTGGATTGGTTACCACTAAGTTACGACAGAATGGCGTGATAGCCAAAAGCGCTCTTTCAAACCCTTCTAGCACCATGTCAGCGGAATATTTTGCGGGATATGAACAGTGTATCTAAACGGGACTAGTATGCCACTAATGCCACTTAAATGAACCTGTTTTTTTGCCCCCGCTGGAGCTGTACTGAGTTGGGCTGGATTGGTTCGATTTGAATGGGGGGGGAATGGGTGTCAATTATCCGTTATTTAGCCTACCATTGTCGGATTTAAGAGCATATCTCACGACCAGAATTGGATTATTCCTTATTGGATTAGGTAGGGTTATTTCTGACTATGTCTTGTCTTTTATGCATCGGACTGAGTCATTCATCAGTATCAGTTTCTTCTCGTTCAATGCCTAATTCAGTTTTGAGGAGGTGGAGGATTGGTTTGATCGTGGCTGTCTTTCTATTGCAGATTCGAGCAATGGATAATTGGTTGAATTTTAAACTATATCTCCTCATTTCTCAAAAAGAACCGTCCAACGATAAATAGATTTGAGCTAAGTACTCGGGGCTACTCCATGGACTGGGATAGAACCTAAATCCAATTCGATAACCGCTAATGTTTTCCAGAAAAGTTAATTCGTTAAACCTATGACTGGTCATCCCTATGTCAAATCCCAGTGATTTATCAATAAAAAAAGTTTGGAACTGTACACTTTGGTAAATAGGCATTATTGCACCAATCGCTTGTCGATAATACTCCAGTCTAAAACCCAGAACGCCCTTGTAAGCCTTTATTTTATCAGTCTCCCCCATGTCCCTAATAACAAAAGTATTTCCCAAAAACAAAACTCCAATACCATATAATATCCCAGATTTAACATTAAAATTAATCCAATTCCCAGAGTATTTTCTTAATGTGCTATCAGGAAATGTCCACTCCTCTAATAACCGATCCACCACAAAAAACTTGCGTTTACTATTCTTAAACAAACCATAACTCATAAAAGTCGATAACGATAAGTGGTCTATTGTATAGGGGCCATCCTGGATGGTTTTGCCATTCTTTTGCAATGATTTGAAATTAGTCGGAAGGTATGCATAGCTGAGATTTACGTCCACTATACCATTGTGTACTAGATGAAATCTTGAGGACATATTCATCTCCATCAATCCTCTAAATACTTCGTTTGGTTCTGATTTGGGCATATACGGTATTGGATTTGGCTGGTGCCATGCAGAGGCTACTCGAACACCAAATCCTCCAGAAGTATAGAGACGTGAAAGATTCTTCAGTTCCGTATTGTCCTGCGAATAAGAAGGAGCAGCTACAATAATCATCATGGATATCCATGAAGTAGAAAGTGCAAACTTTTTAAATGAATTGAAAATATTCATTGAAATAGCCGACCAAAGATTCAGATTGGGAAGTTTAAGGAATTTCATATGCGTTGGTTGTATGGTTCTGTGACCGAAGATATTCAATCCCAGTTACAAACACAATATGAGTGTCCACCTGTCCAGAACCTATATGAATTGGACAATGGACAGCAGTAAAATGTGTCGATTGAGAGCTTCAGATTAATAAATAAACAATAACCATAGTGATTCAGCTGTAATTTTTTTATTTATCTATTATTGAGGAGCTCAGTCTTTGATGCAGCGGACGGATCAACCCATACCCAAGTCATCGTAACCCTGGTAAATCCCGTGGTTACCATAGTACAAAAGCCGATGCCATGCATGCGTCTACCCAACGGGCGTTGACGTCCAGAACTCGGTATTGTAGCCATAGACTTGGAAAAAACCATTGAAATAACGGGTTCCACTTCGAAGGGCATTAAACCCGCTACTATTATCACCAATTCCTCCACCAGCCCAAGTCGAGGTTGATTTGATTTTCTTTCCAACACCCCCTGATTCCCTCCAATATTCGTCCTCCACAAACGCTGGACTCATTCCTAAATGTAGCTCGAGAATTTTCCATTCCTCATCACATGGTAAATGCCAGCCTTTGGGACATGCAGTTTTGGATGCTACCCAGTTGTATAGGATACCATACTTATCATATTTGGAAGTAGCCTTTGCTTTTGAGACAGTAATTCCTTTGTAGTCATATACGTAATAGAAAGGCTCATGTCTTGAACCATCTTCTGGACAGCTTATCGAAGGAAGATAGGTCAAATTCTGCGCCGTCCAAACCTGATCGCCAATCATAATCCATTTGTATTCGGTTGAATCTCGTTCGTCAATAAATGTACCTTCCTCTTGACTTTTACTTATGTATGATGATAATAGTAAAAGCAGAATAATTGCTAGTTGCTTAATGGTTGTGTAAGGCTTGATAACCATAAAGGTACGATTGTTTCAAACGGTGACCAAGATTATTTTGAGTTTGACTGCAAGGGTTCATTTGGTAACATGAATGATGCTAATTATACAGGATTGGCGAAAATTCAGAATTGAACAGCCCGCACCCGAATCACTGCCGAGAACATTGTCCGTTGAAGCAATCTACAAAGTGGTGGCATTCATTTTACAGATTATTAATTTCCCAGCATAATTCAAGACAATCCTACTTTGACTATTCTTTACAGTATAAGAATACCAATGATCACTAATTATTTCGGGACCACTCACCACGAATGTGATGGTAATTGCAATAAGATCCAGAGGGTCAAATATCTTGAGAATGGTATATGCACTAAGGTTGTAGCAGGATATGATGGAGGCCCAATTAGGTGTGTTAAAACTTGGGCTAATGAAAAAATTCATTTATTAACCAGGTATTTTGACATTTTTGCAACAGGGATGAAGGACAAATGGGCTGGTAATATTAACTACATAGAGATATGCAGTGGCCCAGGAATCTGTCTTGACAAAGACAATTCTAAAGAAATCTTGGGTGCCCCATTAGCAATTTCCCAAATGAGGGGATTTGAATATATAAATCGAGCGATATTCATAGATATGAACCCATTGGTAGTTGACAACTTGAACAAGCGTTTCCAGAATTTTGGAATTGATGATAGAGCTTTGGCAATGTTGGGTGATTATAACCAACATCATAATCTGCTAAATTCTCTTAATAGCATTATCGCACGGAAAGGTCTAAACTTGCTCTTTATTGATCCAACTGACTGTAGTGTTCCTTTTACTACTGTTTCAAGATTACTCTCCAGTTTGAATAAATGTGATCTAATATTGAGCGTAATGTATGGATCTGATCCTAAAAGAAATATGCAAAGAGCTTTTGACGAACCTAAAAGCAGAGTCAGGCAAAAATATTCTGATTTTCTCGGCAGTAATGATTTCTTTGAGAATGATGAAAACTTGGAGTTGGCAAATCAAGGTAGGCATGATCAGTTACATCGAAATTTCATAGATTTCTATATTGGACAGCTTAAAACTTTTGAGTATCTTTATTTTGATTGTGAGACAGTTAGACATATGTATGAGCTACTCTTTGCGTCTAAAAATGAAACAGGACAAGAGTTTTGGAAAGAAGCAACTAAGAAAAAACTTTATGGTCAGCGAAAGCTCTTTTAGTAAATTTGCATGATGGAAAGTCAACCAGTTTTCGGAACAAAGGAGTGGGCTCCTCAGTGAGCAAATATAGTTGAGGGGTGTTCGAATAATTGTCGATATTGCTACGCACAGGAAATGGCAATAAGATTTGGTCGGAAAACACCCTGGACATGGGAAAAAGAAATATTTAGAGAAGACTGGTTTATTAAAACAATGAAGCCGAGAAAAGGAAGGATAATGTTTCCTTCTACACATGATATTTCCGTTTATAATATTGATCACTCAATAAGTTTCATAAAAAGACACTTAGAAAGAGGAAATAGTTTTCTCTTGGTCACAAAGCCACAGTTGGATTGTGTTAAACAGATTTGCGCAAAACTTAACCGTTATAGTGACAAAATTATGTTTCGTTTTTCTATAGGCTCATCCATCGAAAGCGTTTTGAGATATTGGGAACCAAATGCCTCCAGTTATGAGGAGAGATGCAGTTGTGTAAAATTTGCATATTCAAATGGTTTTCAGACAAGTTTAAGTTGTGAACCAATGTTAGATAAACATCCAGATATAATAATTAAAGAATTAGAAGAATTTATTACCGACTCTATATGGTTGGGGAAACCAAACTTCCTGTTGAGGCGTCTTAAAATAAATGGTCAATTAGATGTGACCGCAAGTAAAAAGGCTAAAGATCTAATTGAAAGTCTAAATGATGAATTCATTTATAACTTATATGAAAACTATAAAGACAATCCTAAGGTTAAATGGAAGGAGAGTTTGAAAAAGGTATTAAAGCTTGAAATTCCTGTCATAGCTGGATTCGAACCAGAGACCCACTGCTAGTATGGCAGTATTATTATAGAACGTTTATTATTCCCCTCATTATTCCCCCACAAAAAACAAAGCCCCATAAGTGCTTAACCTACAGGGTTATTGTGTTTATTGTGGTAGCCTCACCAGGACTCGAACCTGAATCTGAAGTTTAGGAAACTTCTGTTCTATCCCTTGAACTATGAGGCCAGAATAGTGGGTGCAAAAGTATAAAAATCTCATAGATATAGCACATACAAGATCGGATTTCCATTGGCCTGAAGTTCAAGTTGTTTCTTGATCCACCCTTTGGCTTGAATAGATCCGATAGGGAGCTTGATATATGGTGTCAATAAGAGGGGAGACAAATAAAACAATATCCGGCCATTTCTAATTCCGATAAATTGTAGGCAATGAAACTTTGAAGTAGATAATTAAGAAACGAACCACAATAATCAGAATACTGGGAATAAGCTGTTGATATATGTTTGGCACATTGAGAGATTGTAAGAGAATGTATATTGAACCACCTAGAATACTGACCGTTGCATAGATTTCTTTTTTAAAAATAACCGGTATTTGGTTAATGAGAATATCTCTAAGAACACCACCAAAAGATCCTGTGAGCGTACCAAGTGCCACGCAGCTTACATAATCAAGTTCTGCATTTAAACCAATCTGAACCCCGATAATTGTATATAAACCCAGGCCAATGGTGTCGAAAAAAAGAAGTGTTTTACGCAAGTGATTTAACCTGGTTCGAAACACAATGGCTAAAATTGAACCCGCTATAATAACATAGATGTAAATGGGATCAACTAGCCAAAACACTGGCTGTCCGAGTAATACATCCCGAACTGTTCCTCCACCAACCGCTGTCGCAAAGCCAATAATGAAGACCCCAAAAGGATCAAATCTCTGGTTCATGGCATGCAAGGCACCTGAAATTGCAAAAGCTATAGTACCAAATACAGCAATGTAATAAACTATTTCCTCCATTATTCTCTTTGTAATTTTAGGGCAAAAGTAGTGAAAATGCCTATTTTTGAATGCCTCAAAACTGATGAAGATGGATTTAAGACGACAAATAATTTTGTAAATGGATCCGAAAATCTTAGAAGAGCTGGTTAGAGTGAGAATGCCATTTGGTAAGTATTCCGGAAGAATCCTGTGCGACTTACCTGTCGCCTACCTTGAATGGTTCGAGCAAAAAGGTTTTCCTGCCGGGAGGTTGGGGATGCAGCTTCAAACCATGCTGGTAATTAAAATGAATGGGTTAGAGCATTTGCTGAGACCGCTCAAAGCTTAGCAAATAAAGCATAGGGCTTAGGGCATAAGATTTGGGATAAGTTAAAGTGTTAAGTATGACGAAGTTGACCACTCAAAAGTGGAGTGGTTTAAGGATGCCAAATTGGGAATCTTTATCCACTGGGGAATTATGCCTTACCATAAATGATTCCGGGGCTTCCAGCATGATGATAAGAATTATAAAACACCACAGCAGATTATTGACATCTATGTTGATTGTATAAGTAAGGGAACTGGGTAAATGGACAAGCAAACATCGGGAAGCCATGTATGGTAGAAAAGGAAATTCCGTACGACCACTATTATGGAGCGACTGCTCTTTCACAAGACAAAACAATTCTTTATCTCTTCGTTAATGGTGATGCCAACGGACAAGTAATCCTCAAAGGAGTTAAAACTAAAGTTTTAATAGAATCCCCTCAAGTTCTGAGATCATCTGATCATTAATATGTAAATGTGTTACAAATCTTAATGTTTCATGATCGAGGGCTAGTGCTTTAATTCCTTTATTACTGAGTTCTTTCAAGATTATTTGTAATGAATTTGGTTCTTTTAGCTTGAATATGAGGATATTACTTTCTGTTAGAAGAACTTCTTTTACCCAATCCAGGTCTGATAATATGAATCCTATATGTTTGGCTCTGGAATTGTCATCTTTTAGTCTGGAGATGTTGTTTGCAAGTGCATAAATTCCTGCAGCAGCCAAATAGCCCGCCTGTCTCATGGCGCCACCAAAGGACTTTCGCACTCTTTTAGCTCGTTTGATAAATACATTATTTCCGAGTAGTAACGAACCCACTGGTGCTCCAAGGCCTTTTGAGAGACAAATAGAGATCGAATCAGTTAGCTTACCATAATCTTTAGGCTTGTCGCCGGTTTCCACCAGAGCGTTGAATAATCTTGCACCATCAAGATGAAGTTTTAAGCCATTGTTCCTGCAAGCATCTGAAATATCTCTGACCTCCTCTAATAAGTAGATTGCTCCTCCTCCTTTATTGGTTGTATTCTCTATAGAAACCAGAGAGGTAACAGGGCGATGATCATCATCAGGATTAATATTTCGAATAACTTCATTTTCTGTTATTTTACCTTTAGGTCCATCCAGTAAGCAAACTGAAACTCCAGAGTTCCTCATCATCGCACCTCCTTCGTAGTAATATACATGCGAATGTTTATGGCATATGACTTCATCACCAGGTTGGGTATGTACATTGATAGCAAGCTGATTTGTCATAGTTCCAGACGGACAAAATAGAGCTGCTTCCATGCCAAACATATTGGCTGCTATATCCTGCAGTTTAATTACCGATGGGTCATCTCCAAGTACATCATCCCCAACTTTTGCATGCATCATGGCATCCAGCATCTCCGGTGTGGGTTGGGTTATGGTATCACTTCTTAAATCGATCATACACAAAGCTAAATAAATTAAGGAATTGACATTGTTATGTAATTAACAGATTTACATTTGACTAAAAAAGCTTTTGTCGGCTTTGAAAACCTTGTCGCTATTTAGAAAGACTTTAAATTACTATTCAATAGATTGCATATTAGTCTAAAAAAAAGGGGATTCTTGGTGTAAATTATTTCAGAATAGATTTAGTCTACATAAGTCACTGGCAATCAGTAAATATTAATAATTTTCTTTCTGAACTACACTATCAATCTAAAGGATTCTTTATGTTCTGAATTCCTAGGGTTGAAGTTATAAATCATTGTCATGAAAAAAATACTCTTGTCTGGGATTTTCTTCACTGAAAAGCCCGTTCATCTATTCAAACAGATTTCACTTGTTTTCATATTTATATCTTTTTTTTCTCTAAGTTCTTTTGCTCAGGCACCCGACATAAAAATTTGGGTAGAGTGTGTCAAACCGCTTGAAAATGGGAAATTCAAAGCCTTCTTTGGATACAATAATCCTGGCGACTATTACAAGGTACCATCTTCAAAAAGTGTGTTGGTCTACAATGGAAGCCAGCAAAAGTGGGATGCCATAAATGAATTTCAGACTGGAACGCACACTTTTGTCGTTGAGCGTGAGCTTGAAGGTAACGATCGGGTAAAATGGCGTCTTACACTTCCAAAAGGAAATGTTCAGGAGGTCATCGCTAATTCTCAGTCGAACGTATGTCCAGTACCAGACTTACAGCTGGTGCAAATTTCCTCACCTGCGACTACTCTTTCGGCGGGTGAATATGCCAGTTTTGTTTTTTCCTTGTCCAATTCAGTTGAGGGATTTGAAACTATCCTGAATGATATGCAAATTATTGACAGTAATAATTCAGACATTGCTTATCTCATTGGGGATAGTAACGGTGATGGACTATTGCAGACTAGTGAAGATTGGCATTACAGTCTAATCTACCTTGTAAAGAAGAGTGATGTATCACCCTATAATGGAAGCTTAAGTTTTACTACTGCTGAAATTGCAGGTACAAGTTATACGGCATCGATTGACTATAGCTTTACAATTAATGCCACACCATTATTGACTCTTAATGTGGAGGGTCCATTTACAGCCTATTATGGTCAGAGGGCCGAGTTTAGTTATACTGTAAGTCATGATCCTGCGGGTGATTATTCTGACATTATTGGTCTTGAGCTTGTGAGTAGTTTAGGTGAAGAGACTTCATATGTGGATGGAGACGATGGTGATGCTGTGCTTGAGTATGGTGAAATTTGGACTTACGCTTCAAGTTATCGGATAAAGTCAGATGATCCTGCCACTCTACTCAATATGGCCAGCGCCACGGCAACAGACATTGACGGAGAGTCTGTTCCGCTTGTTTCTACATCGCATTCTGTTGATATATGGGTACAGGACTGGAAGCTATAAAGACCAAAAATTACCTTGAGATAATCGCAACTGAGATAGGTAATCTGGATGCCGATGAATTAAAAGATGGTTTTATATATCTGAACAGCATTCATGATGGTGACTTCAACCGAACAATTGCTGATAGTGCCAGGGCACATCTTACAGAATTAAGTTTATTGTACAATAGATTGTATTCTAGCGTTGAGAACTATAAAGATAACTTAAGCACTTCGCTAATGGATGATAGAGGGAAGAAGGGATTGCTTCAACTGAAAAAGAATCATGAGAATAATGCCCTGAGATTATTATTAAGGAATGATGCCATTAGTGATCGTGTAAGAATTGGAAATGGTCGCTTACAGATTAGATCTGGATCGATATATCAGAAGGCTCAAACTAAAATAGGCAGAGCACACTTCTATGCTCCACAAAAATGGGTGGGAAATTATTCCATCTCTACTTACTCATTTAATGTCATGATTATCATATTGATGTCAGTAATGCTTTACCTGGCATTATACTTTAATTGGCTGAGGAAGGTAATTGAAACCCTTGGTAGCTTAAAGACCAGGCTTAAGAAAGAATGAAGGCTCCTAGAAATCCTTCAAAGCCTCTGCTTCAGTATCTCTAACATCCATAATTACACTAAAACCACTCGTGTCTAGGATGTCTTTAACTACTTTGTTTGGTTGACAAATTCTCAATAAACCATCTTTTGCCCATAGTTTCTTAGCGGTTGATAAAAGTACTCTTAATCCTGAGCTACTCATATACTCAGTTTCACTCAAATCTATGACCATTTTCTTGCAGCTATTATCCAGGAGATCTTGTATTTTGCTTTCAGCCTGAGGAGCGGTTGTTGTGTCAACAATGCCAATAATCCTGACAATCTCAATGTCTCCTGATGAACCGGTTTCAATTTTCATTCAATTCTGAATTAATTTGTTTTGTAAAATGGGTTGAATTCTTCTTAATCTGATCCTTGTACTCATAATGATAATCATCAACCAGAAATTTTACGAGATGAATTCCAAGACCCCCTATTTCACGTTCTTGTAATTCCAGAGTAGTATCCGTTTCATCAGACTCAAAGGGATTGTAAGGTCGGCCATCATCCATGATGGTAACGGTAAGTTTCTCTTCGTAAAATCTGACTTTTACTTCAATCTCGTGATTTTCATCATTATCATATGCATATTTTACTACATTACTCAGGAGCTCATCAAATACAATTTTAATTTGCTGAATAGCTTCTTGTTCAACTGAATGTTTCTTTGCAAATTCTTCAAATTCAATTGAGAAGATCTGGATAGACTCCAGATTGTTCTGAAGGTTCCTGAATAAGTAATCAACTATTGAATCTTCTGTTTGCTCCATAAAGTTGACGTGTAGAATGATTATATCATCTGCCTGTTCAGCTCCATCTTCATGTTTTTTCACTTCTGCAATGATGCCGTTCAACAGAACCTCAGGATTGAAGTGGAAACTTTTATTCAAGTATTCCACCAAGCGATCATCAGAAAATAAATGGTTTTCTTTGTTTCTCGCCTCTGTGATTCCATCAGTGTAAATAAAAATCGAATCGCCCCGGTTTATTCTTAATACAGTCTCGCCATACTCTATATTTTCCATGGCTCCAATCACCACACCATGCAATTCATTCAGAGACTTTATTTTACTATTCTGCTTATCAATAACGTAAGTAGGATTGTGTCCGGCATTTGAGTATGCCATGTAACCAGTCGTTGTGTTCAGGATTCCCACGAAAACCGTAATAAACATGTAATTCTCATTGTCTTTGCTTATCTCATTATTAATTTGAGTAAGAGCCCGACTAACAGATTTCATGCTTCCAATCGCGGATTTTAGCAATGTTTTTGTAACAGCCATCATCAAGGCTGCAGGAACTCCCTTGCCTGATACATCACCGATGAAGAAACATAGCCTTTCTTCATCCAGCCAGAAATAGTCGTAAAAATCACCTCCAACTTCCCGGGCAGGAATAATTTTGGCAAAAATATCAACATCATTTTGATTTTTAAGTACCTGAGAGTTTTTCTTCAGCATACTCATTTGGATATCACGGGCAACATCCAATTCAGTTTCCATTCTCTTCTTCTCAGTTCTGGATATTTCTTCTAAGCGTTTCCGTTCAGAAATATCTTGTTTGATTGCAACAAAATTCTTTATCTGATTCCACATCGTCTTAAAGAATTCTTTATTATGTACACCTGAATTAAGGAACTTTAAAGATGTTCCTATTGATTCTTCTGACGAATAACCGGTGAGTTTATGGAAAGCTGGGGTTACCCATTGTATTACCCCTTTGATATCAGTAATAATGATTCCATCGCAGCTGTTTGAATCTTGAATTGTTCATTCAATAAATTGATGTCCTTACTCTGCTTCTTTACCTTTTTTCTCCTGTAGCTTACAGCAGGATTTTTTAGATTTCCTATCCAGAACCCGAGGCCAAAACTGATTGCAATAAAAAGGATGAGAAAAAATGTCATTGTGACTTTTTGATGCTTTATCCCATAAACACTCTAAGTCTCATAAAGTTTGCTCAGAGATTCCTCCTTGTATGTAGGAATCTCCTTTTCCCTTATCTACTGCTGGAAAATAATGCCGACCAGATGGCGAACTTTTACGTTCTAAAAAGATTAATTCATCCTTTTGTCCATCTTTAAAGTTACTGTCAGAGAATCAAGGTTTTTCCTGAGCCAATACAAATCATTATCAATATTTTGATCGCCGGCATAGAACGAAGCAACTAAATAAAACTCAAGGTTAATTTCATCAGTACCCTCAGTGAATACATTGAAAATTTCTGACCCCCTGGCTAAATAAATTGTTGAAATACAATTTCTGGAATCACAATCTATGTCATATAGAAACATACCCGCATAATGAGGTGGCTGATCAGTATATCCCCATTCTACCCCTGATGGCCAATCAGGTAGGTCAATGTTAATTTTGATCTCAATATCCGAATAACAAATATCCTCAACCCGAAATTTACGGGCAAAATAGCGCATGCCCGAAGCAGCCAGAAAGTAGGTATATGTATTCATTTCCTCAACAGCTGCAGCTTTGTTCCAAATAAACTCTTGCTCATAGGTCTCGCAACCTTCCAACAAATCATCTGCGTCTTTTTTCGTTAAATCCCCACAAGCGCATATCATCAAAATCAGGCAGAATAATCCTACAATAGATTTCATAGTGTTTGTTTTTAAGATTAACAACTAAAGTTACAACAAAACACTAGTACCACCAAGCTGATCTGCAGGGGGTTTGAAAAGAACATCACAATCTAAACCATTCCTATCTTAGTTCGACAGTTGATACACAGATTGTGGCTTTTTTGATCAATATCTTCAACGTATGTACTTGACCTCATTACACAGCTTGGAATATGACAGTGTATTAATCCCAGGGTATGACCCAGCTCATGGATAATTACTTTTTTAAAACGATTAAGGAGCACAATGTCATCCTTTGGCATGCCATATTGTTCGTTTCTAAGTCTGTAGAGGGATGCAAGCCCGGAACTTCCTTTGAAAGTGGCTTGTCCAAAAATATATGTTAGTATGGGAATAAATAAATCTACCCGGAATAATCCGACTTTTTTAGTAAATCCTGGTGAGGTGAAAGAATTTATTTCAATCAATAGCCTGTTGCCATCGTATTGCCTCCGCATTGGATCATAAAAATCACTTATGTCTATACTACTTTCTTCGAGGTAAACCGGATAAAGAAATTCGTGTGATATATCTTTAGCTATCTTTTCAAGAAACACCTTCTCGAAATTTCCATGAGAAATTAATAATATACTTTGCTTATTCAAATTAAATATGCTTTATGATTACCAGATTCGTATTAATTTGAAGTTTTTAATTTGTATTTCTTTATTTTATTGTATAGGGTTACTCTGTCTATTTTGAGTGCTTTTGCTGATCGGGAAATATTCCAATTGTATTTATTAAGTATTTGGAGTAGGTGTGTTTTTTCGAGGTCTTCCAGGCTTTCAATTGAACTGCTGATAGTTTCTTTCTGATAAGGTAGGTCTTTTACGCATATTTCCTTATCGTTGCCTATTACAATTGCCCGCTCAATTATGTTTTCAAGCTCACGAACATTCCCGGGGAAATAGCTTTCTTTTAGCTGTTTCATTGCTCGAGGATTAATTGGAATAGTATCCCTGCTCATTGAAGTACAATATTTATCAATGAAATGCTCGACTAGCAATGGAATATCATCATTTCTTTCGCGAAGTGGTGGAACAGTAATATTTACAACATTCAACCGGTAGTACAGGTCTTCTCGAAAAGCTCCCATTTCCACCATTTGCATCAGATCTTTGTTTGTGGCACAAATAACCCTGAAGTCGGAAGTGATTTCCTTATTACCACCAACCCTTATAAAAGTTTTTGTTTGTAGCACACGGAGCAATTCTATCTGCATTTTCAAAGAAATAGTGGCGATTTCATCAAGAAATATTGTTCCGCCATCTGCCATTTCAAACCGTCCTTTCCGGTTAAACATTGCACCGGTAAAAGCACCCTTTTCGTGACCGAATAACTCGCTTTCCAGTAGACTTTCAGTCAAAGCTCCGCAATGCACACTAACTAAAGGGAAGAACTTACGATGGGAGTTTGAATGTATTGCCTTGGCAACAAGCTCTTTACCAGTGCCACTTTCTCCAGTTATGATAACAGGGGAATTAGATTGAGCCACTTTTTCAACTTCTTTGAGAACCTTCAGCATTGCCTTACTGCTACCGATGATGTTTTCCACATTTTCCAGAGTAACAACTTTGTCCCTAAGGGCTTCATTTTCAGCTTTTAAAGAAATTTGGCTAGCTGCATTTCTTATCAAATGTGAAAGATCGTCAGGATCAAAGGGTTTCGTTATATAATCATATGCCCCGTCTTTTAAAGCCTGAACGGCCGTTGACACAGAGGCAAATGCTGTCATAATAATGACAATTGAGTCATTATTTAATGATTTTATCCTTTGATGCATTTCCAGTCCATCCATACCGGGCATCTTAATATCTGCCAGAATAATGTCATAATTCTTAGATTCCAGAATTGTAAGTGCCTGTTTTGCGTTTTCAGCACAGTCAACTTGGTATCCATCATCGATGAACCAGTTATATAAAGAATCTCGTACGGATTCTTCATCGTCAACGATTAATATTGAAACGGAGCTTAGCATAATACGTTCTCTTGTTTTTATATCCTAATTCTTCACTAAAGGTAAGGTTAAAGAAATGATTGTGCTCTCCCCCAATGTAGATTCTACATCAACTTTTCCCTTGTGGCTTTGAACGATGCCGTGTACAATTGCCAATCCCAACCCAGTACCACTTACTTTTTGTTTGGCCGAGAAAAAGGGTTCAAAAATATGCGGAATATCTTCGGGGGAAATTCCTTGCCCATTATCTATTATCTCAAGCTTAATAGTATCTTTTCCAGGGTTACTTGTTCTCATCATAATATCGCCGTTTTCTATTACTGCTTCAGATGCATTTAAAAGAATGGCAATACACGCCTGTTTTATCTGATTCTCACTGCAGAATATTAAATCTGATTTAGCAGAAAAGTCAGCTTGAAAACTAATGTTCAACATTTTCATCTGATGGGCCAAAAGGGAATATGCTTTTTCTAATATTATATGCAAATTCAGTTCTTCAAAATCCTGTTGGTCCTTTATTGAGAACTCCAACAAGCCTTTAACTATATCGCCACATCGCTTCGTTTCTATTTCTATAACTTTCAAATACTCTAACATCGACTCTTTTGCAGGGTTATCAGACATATGTCTGCGTAATTTCTTTTGGACTAGCTTGGTATAGGTCAAAACCCCCGATAAAGGATTATTGATTTCATGAGCAACGGAAGATGATAATTTACCAAGTGAGGCTATTCGTTCAACATGGATTAATTCATTTTGCATTTCTGAGATCTCCTCTGACTTCTTCTGGACTTTATATTCAAGCTGTTGTGACCAGTTTTGAAGTTCGTTTGTGGCTAATTGAAGATTATCCAGCATTTCATTAAATGCAGAAGAAACCACTCTCACATCACTTAATTGATTCGGTTTTATTTCTAACCTTGACCTAATATCACCTTTTGATACAGCTTCACTGGCTGCAAGAATTGCATTTAGTGGCTTTTTAATTTTTCTTCTTGTGAAAATCATTAAAAAACTCATAAGTATAAGCGTAGTGAATATTGCTAACAGGACAGACTTTTTTAGATTCTTGTCAAGTTCTTCCAATGGGATTCTAATTACAAAAGAGCCAAGTACTTCATCAGTTTCCTTATGTGCATGACAGGCGCTGGTATAGCAGGATGGTTCGTTCAGAATTGGAGCCCTGATTAAAAGAACACGATTATCATAATTTTTCAGACTCATATTGCATTTACTATCCATATTTATGATTCTGAAAGTCTTTTCTTTTCCTGGGAACATGATATCAATATTCGTATGGCACTCTTTACAATTTGGATTGTTTTGCAGGTTTGTGTCCACAGGAAATGATGAATAAACAAGATTATCCGCGTGATCATACATATTTACATCTAAAATTCCAGGCATGGTGTTAATTATCTGCAGCGTATTATTAATTGCAGTTTTATCATTTTCAAGCATGTGTTGATACAAGGCTCCCTCCACAAGTAAACCCACGTTGTTACCACTCTGCTGAATATTGCTTTCCATGTATTCCTTATTAACAGATTCGAATATGGCTCCAAATGTTAATAACAGAAAAATACACAGAATAGCAATAATAATAACGACCTGACTATATATCGATGATCTGAATTTTAAATGTTTCAGTAATGTGGAGAAAATTGCATTATGATTCATTATTGTTCAATGGTAATGTTATGGAAATACATGTGTGGGCCTCAAACTCAGACACAGCCTCTACTTTGCCTTTATGGCTTTGAACTATACCATGCACAACAGCAAGGCCTAAACCTGTACCTGCTACTTTCTGTTTTGCTGAGAAAAATGGTTCAAAAACGTGAGGAATGTCTTCCGGGGCAATACCAACACCGTTATCGGATATTTCAAGTTTTATGTTGGCCATATCCGGATTGCTGGTTTTCATTATAATTTCTCCATTTTCTGTAACAGCTTCACAGGCATTTAGCAATATCGCTATACATGCCTGCTTTATTTGGTTCTCACTGCAAAAAATTAGATCTGAATTTGCAGAAAAATCAGCAGAGAAATTAATGTTTGCTATTTTCATTTGGTGTTCCATCAAGGAAAATGCATCACCTAAAATTTTATGCAAATGCTTGGTTCTAAAATCCAGCTGATCTTTTCTCGAAAAATCTAATAAGCCCTTCACTATATCTCCACATCGTTTCGTTTCTGCTTCAATCACCTCCAAATATTTCATCATCGATACCTTGGAAGTATTACTTAATTCAGGCTTACTCAATAATTTTTGAACCAGTTTTGTATAAGTCAAAACTCCCGATAAAGGATTGTTTATTTCATGAGCGACAGAAGAGGATAATTTACCAAGTGAAGCTATTCGTTCGATATGTATTATCTCATTCTGCATTTCTGATAATTCCTCTGATTTTTTCTGGACCTTATATTCAAGTTGTTGTGACCAGTTTTGCAATTCGTTTGTTGCAGACTGAATGTTATCCAGCATTTCATTAAAAGCAGAGGAAACCATCCTGATATCATACAGCTGTTTGGGCTTTATCTCCAATCGCATCTTTTTATCACCTTTCGAAACAGCTTCACTGGCTTTAATTATAGCATTTAATGGTTTATTAATTTTTCTTCTTGTAAAAAACACCAGAATTAATACAAATAGTATAGTTGATAATGTGGCCATTAGGAAAAAATCTGTAGAAGACTCAAGGACTGCATCATCAATCTCCTTAAGAGGCATCCTAATATTCAGAGAACCAAGCACTTCATCATCTTGACTATGTGCATGACAAGAGCTTGTATAGCATGATGGTTCATTCAGGATAGGCGATCTGATTAATAGTAGCCGGTTATCAAAATTATTCAGACTCATATTAAGATCACTATCCATATTTATGATTCTAAAAGATCTCTCTTTTCTTGGAAACATGGTATCAATATCCAGATGACAGTCTTTGCAATGCGGATTGTTGTGCCCGCTTGTGTCAGAAGAAAAAGATGAATAAACAAGCTTATCTTGTGGATCATACATGTTTACATCCAGGATGCCAGGCATCGTATTAATCACATCCAGTGTGTTTTGTAATGAGCTTCTGTCGTTTTTGAGCATGGAATAATACAAGGCTCCCTCAACAATTGAACCAATATTATTTCCGTTTTGCCGGATAATGGTATCCAAATGTCTCTCATTTACTGATCTGAATATAACACCAAACGACAGAAAAAGAATAATAGACAAGGCGCTTATAATGAAAACTACATGTCCATATATTGAAGACTGGAACTTATAAAGTTTACTGCGAAATGAGCCCTCATTTCTGTGGTTTAGTGTCTTATCTTCAGAATCAGCCATTTATTGTTTATTTACTCATGTTTTATAACACAAGGTAGCTTTTTGTTTTCGCCAAGTTATGAAAAACAAAGAATATGTCCTGCCGTTGGGTTTTTCAAATATCATTTAGAAAATCTTGCTGAAAATCAGTCCATACACCGTCTGGTAGTTCTGACAAAGTGTTATCTCTAAGTTCACCACCATCCTGAAGAGCAAACAGTGAAGTTTGTGGTGAGTGTTTAGGGATTGACTTAGCAAGAAAGTCTTTAAATCTGCTTAATTCCTTATTAATCCATGTTGTTGCATCATCAGCGAAATAATAGGAACTGGTTTCAGCAATCCAATTATTTGGTTTGATTTTGTAGACCCAGAATTTTCCGTATGTATCCTCACTTCCTATTAGCTGATTATCATTAAGTAAAGGATTGACTTGGATAATTTGACCAGATATTGGAGCTGATATTTTCAGCATTTTGCCTTGATGATAAATTTCTGTCAGTAATTCACCTTTATGAATTTCGCCACCAGGCTCAATAAGCTTATGGAATTTTATGTCTCCGGTAATATGGTGCAGTAGATCATCCAAGCCTACATTTGCTACTCCAGACGGTTCCATATGAGTCCATGTGTGATTTTTACTGTAAAACAAACCTTGAGGGATTTGCAAGACACTTTCAGTAAGTATACCTATCACCTTTTTAATCTGGCTGGTAATTCGAACAGGTTTTATCGCAAACCTCCAGAATGCGATCAGTAGAAATAAATATCCAATAATAAATAAATACTCTATTCCTTTTGTGTCAAAAATATCGATAGTGCTAAAACTTTCCATTTTATATGTTTTTAATTGTTAAGCAACTAGTTTTATGCCTTTTTTTACTTTTACCCATGCTGGAGACTCGTTAAATACAGGCATTCTTCTGGCAATCCACCTGAATACCATGATCTGTACAAGAATTACAGCTATACTTACTATAAGTTCCATCCAGGATGGAAAATGCAGTGAATTTTCATACCATTGGTAGGCAATGGTTGAAATATTCATTCTATTTAAAATAATGCCTATTATGCTCATTATTGCAGCAATTCTAACTAATCTGATATTGTTTAACCTGAATCCGAATAGGAAAACCATACAGGGTGTCACAACAAATCCTATTATTTCCACAAGATACCAATACCCCCAGGGTGTATTAAGGTATGAATAGTTTTTCCCATGGATGAAAACGAGAATAGTAAGAGAGAAATATACAAATAATGCTATTGCGCATATTTTACCCAAACTTATAATGATATTCTTGTGAGATTTTACATGCAAGGTTGACATGATATTTTTAAATACTTTCTGGCTAATGGATTCTGATACTATAACTAATGAAAGCCCTGCAAAAATACTGGATACAAAGAATAGAATTGGAATAAACTCAGAATACCATAAGGGATGAATTTTTGCTTTTGCCATTAAAAAAAGGGATCCAAGCCCGGATTGGTGCAAAGTGGATAGTGCAATACCAAAAATTACTGCCGCCAGGTTTAGTGACAGGAATATTTTTCTTAATCGTTTCCATTTTGCCCACTCTGCAATTGTTGGAACAAACTCAATAACCTCAGCTATCATGTATAGAATGAAATGCCATGCTACCAGAAAAAGCACTGAACTTAATCCAAAAGAATTTCCAATTATCGGATTGATGACTTTCCATGGGCGACCTAAATCAAGCAAAAGAGCGCCAGCATAAAACATGTAGGCCAGTAAACCATATAGCACTGTCGGACGCACGATTGGTCGATATTTCTCAAGACCAAGAATATAAACCATGAATGTGACCACATAAGCCCCTCCTGCAAATGCTACCCCTGTTATTACGTTGAAATTAATCCACAGGCCCCAGGGACGGGTTTGAGACGCGTCCATTACAGACCCTAAGCCTTTAGTAAATCTAAAGAACAGAATTACTGCACTAATAATGACAATAATAACCGTGATGACATTAAAAGGGGTTATTATTTTCCCCTTTGGTTTTAATTCTTGGAGAAAGAATTTCAGAAAACTTGTTTCGCGTGTATTATCCATGGTTATCCGTTTTTTTCTCGTTTAGCTTCTTATTTTCTTTAGTGGAATTATTTAGTCCGAGTAAAAAAACAGGCCAAAGAATCAGAACAACAGGAACCGAATAGAGGAAATTCTTGTTATATTCCGGATAAGCTGTTGTACCCAGGTCTTCTCTAAATCCTAATTGTTCGAATGGAACTGACGAAAGATAAAGTACACCGGTTCCCCCAACCTCATGCTCCCCATAAACATGATGGTAATAATCATCCGGATTATTATAAATCCGTGATCTGGCAACTTCAAGGAGATCTTTTCTTTTACCAAAAAGAAGTGCATCTCCACCACAATTTTCCACGCAAGCTGGAACTCCGCCTTCTTCAAGTCTTTCAAAGCACATTTGACACTTTTGAATTTTTGGATTGGGGCTATCGTATTCAAATTTAGGGACATCGAACGGGCAAGAAATCATACATGATCTGCATCCCATACATTTATCCTCGCGCCAAACAATAGGTCCTTCATCTGTTTTATTCATGGCTTTTGTTAAACAGGCAGATGCACAAGCAGGCTGCATACATTGCATGCACTGCTTCTTGACATAAATAGGATTATCTTCTGTTCCATATTCACTAACCGCTGTCCATCTGCTTACAGATGTTTTTCTGATTTTTACACCTTCATCTTCTGTAGGTTCAGGCAGTCCATTTGCCTCTGCACATGACCATTCACATGCCCTGCAACCTACACATCGTGTTGTGTCAATAAGCACACCATAAAATTCTGTTTTGTTTTTCTTTTTCGTTGTGGCACCAAGGCTTTTGCCCACAGTAAGTGAAGCACCTATCAGCCCGAGTGTTTTCAAGAAGTCTCGTCTAACTAAGCTCATAATATTCTTTTTGATTTTATTTGTTTGTGTCTATGAAGTTGATTTGAAAATCCTCCCAAACTTCAGGTCCACATTTTTCCAAAACCCAATCCTGAAGTTCACCACCATCCTGGAGAACAAGATGGCCATGCTCCGGATTTCTATTTCCCAGAGAGGCGGAAAGAAAATCTTTTAAGCGTGAGAATTCATTTTTAAGCCAGGTTTTGTAATTGTTAGCCATGATTAATTGCTGAGTCTCTTTTATCCAATTTGTTGGCTCTAATACGTACACCCAACCATCAGAGTAAGGAGATGAATTCATAGCAGATGAATCACTATTAAGTGCCGTGTTTTGCTCCCTGATGATTCCGGAAATGGGGGAGTAAATGTTTAGTTGCTTGCCCTTTTGAGTGATAGACATAATTTTATCTCCCTTATTTATTCTCTCACCTGGTATTTTCATTTTAACACGTGTAATTGGTCCGGTAACATGTTGGAGAAAATCGTCAATCCCAATCTTCACACCCCCGTTTTGATCCATGAATGCCCATGTATGGGTTTTGTCAAAATACAGACCATTCAAAATTTTTACTGAATTTTGGTCAAAAACAGATTGCGAGAGAGAGCTGGCGTACTGAACAGAAGCCTGCTTATTTGCCACAAATCTTGCTATTATATTTACTACCAGCCCCGTAACGATGAATAGTCCAATAATTAGTGCTAATAATTTTTGGCCGGCGAAAATACTGTTTGGTGATTTTGGATCGACCCCACTAATTAACAGAGCATCAATATTAGCCAGTCTCTCACTGTAAACCAGATCGTCATAACCATATGAAGCCAGGCTCGCTTGTCCACTTGTTACAATCCATCTTAAAAAGGCAACAACAGCCTCCTTAGATTTATTCTCTTGAGAATAGGAATAAATGTTACGATACAATGTTTTAGGATATTTACCTATCCAAACACCACGGGTGAAAGTATCATAATTACTGAAAATTTTTTCCGGATAATCAATGATACCATTCCCATTTTTATCAATAGGCAAAAGAGTAATTTTATCAAGAAAGCTGTTTTTTGTATTGTCCAGGACATTTGTCATTCTACAAAACCCCAGGGCATACGGATCACCCTGAAGCACATCAATCATTTCCTGACCTGACTTCACATTTATTCCCTCATCATTTAGCTTATCTGTATTAAGGAAATTCGCAACATCGGAGCTCACAGATTCATTATCAATTATAAATAAATTGACACGAGCTGGTTCATCATTTCCCAAAAGCATTCCCCATGTCTGTTTATCTGGATTGGAAAGGACCCTGGCTATTTCTTCGGCTGATATACCCTGTTTGTATATGGCTTCCAGAAATGGGTTTTCCGAATTAATAAGCGGTACTATTATATCACGCCCAACTATAATTTTCCTCAAATTCTTATCAGATCGGAAAGCCTCATCTTCACTTGAGATAATCCTAATGTCAGTGCCGGCAGGAAGTAATTTCTCTGGTTTATTCATTGCCGAACTTAATACGGTGATTTTTAATTGAGAATTTAAACTGGCATATTTATTTGCCCATATTGTTGTTATATCGAGCAAATCCGGGGTACTCAAGATGTTAATTTTCCACTTAATAAGAGGTGAATTTTGTGGAACAGTTTCGTCATTGAGAATGACCTGTGAACTGCCGCACAATGGAAGTAAAAAGCCGAAGAGAATAATGCATAGTGTTTTCATGATGATTAATTTTAATTTCGTTTGACTGTGCTGCATATTGCTTCTCATTAATTCAAATCTAATGCCAAACACAAAATACCAGACTTAATGTTCAGAAGATCAAGATGATAGCAAAAGTGTTGTTGAATAAATCATCAAGTAGGACTGTTGAATTCTTAAACACCAGTCGATTGAAAACCGTACAATGACCTTTCATTCAGCGCCTTAATAAGGGGTGTTGAATTGTTACACACCTGTTGTAAAATTCAACAGTACCTGTAAGCTCTTGATATACTGCTTAGTATATTGTCACAAATAGCACTATTTTTTGGTGGAGGTTATTTCTTCAATGTTCTCATGTATCTATAAGACTTGGATACAGAAAAAATTCCCATTTCTTTTGCTATCTTATCACAATAACAATACAACACTAAAAATATCATATGATTATTGCAGGATTTCTTGGTGGAGTGAGCTTACTGGTGCTCTTTATTATGGGAATACTTTTCTTTTTACTTCCCATCATTGCCCTGATTAGTATTGTCAGACATGATTTCGATGGTAACAATAAACTGATTTGGATTATAGTAATAATATTTCTGCCTTATATGGGATCAATATTGTATTTCCTGTTTGGCAGAAGTCAAGATCGGAGAAGATAAAACTGAATTTTTCCTAAAGCTGAAAATGATACAGCCTGCTGTAGAAAGGATATTTTTTTTCAGGATATAGAAAGTATATGGCATTTCTGAATACAGTAATTCTATCCATGCCGGGGAAGTTGGGCAGGGGGACATCCGGTAGGAGCTTACCTGTCTTCAGATCAATTTCAGAGATTTGCCATTCCATATTGTTACGGAGCAGGCAATAGGCTTTATTCACCAGCTCATCAGTAAGTATTTTGAAACTGAAGTAATCGCTTCCTGAATAATACTTCTTTCTGTGGAAATCAATGGGGATAGATTTATGCAGCTTGCCAAACGAATCATACCCGAGCAGAGAGTCTTTGTACAAATTAAATATCCATAAACTGTCGTTAAGACTGAACAATGGCGCTTTAACTTTGCGGTTGATTAGCCGGTGCTTGTTTAGCTTTCTTTGACCCATTCTCTGGTTTGCTCGAAAATCCTGACCCGCACTCCAGGAATAGCCAACGTAGTCATCTTCTTGTTGTAATTCCTCCAGTGAATCCCGCATGATATTCAGTAAAAAAAGAGTATCGGTTCTACTTGTTCTGTAGTAAATATGTAATCCTTCAGTTTGTGGAAGATACTCGCTGTAAACCAGCTTGCCATTAAAAGCAGACCTGATCGGAGCCATAAGTGCAAAAAATTCAGCTTTTCCTGCCGGATATAATCGATGAATCGTATCCTTGTGTGCAAATAGCTGGAAAACACTATCCTGACCAAGCAAATGGACATTACCAAAAACATCCTTATATAGTCCTTCCGGATGATGTACCGAAATCGAGCAAATAGTGTCGCCGAAAGAATTCGCCAGCCACAGCCTGCCCTTATTGGCCTGATTGTTCAAATAGCCAATCATCCACAAATTCTGATCATCAAACGCAAAATCCTGCAATGAAAAATCATCTTTCTCAGTTAGAATATCCAAGCGCTTAGCCGTAACCTGTACTTCGCCCACGTAACTGACCATTTTCTGAATTCTGATGATTAGGATTTGTTCAGGCCAATTGTCTATTGTAACATCAGATTGGCCATAAGAGACATGAGTAATTCTAATGACAGCGGGAAATTTGCTAATCGTCAAATGAAATTTGCCCAAACTGTCTGAACTTGTTGTAAAACCACTGGCTAGCTGTATGTGTGCATCAATAACAGGATTACCTGAACTTTCGTCAATTATTTTTCCCGATACCAGATTTTGTGAAAAGCTACTTGTCCCGGCCAATAGCATAATGGCTACGAAGAGAGATTTTAAATCCATGATTTGCTTATTAAATAAGGGGGGACCTTGTTGGTAGTAAATATAGAGAAAGCAAATCAGGAGAACAAAAATTTGATTCCTATTTCAATGGCAGGGAGAAGTTGAAAGTAGTGCCAACACCAACTTCTGATTCGTACCAGATTTCACCGCCGAGTTTTTCTACAAGGGCTTTGGAAATAGACAAACCTAATCCTGTTCCTGCTGTTAACTCTATTGACTCTTTTGTGCGGTAAAAGCGATCAAATAATCGATCTCCAATATTCTTAGGAATTCCTACACCGGTATCCTGAACACTGATTATTATACGTTTGTTCTCAATTGATGAAGAAACAGTTATCTGTCCCTTCAAAGTAAATTTATTTGCATTAGTAAGCAGATTAAGCAGGATTTGCTTAACATGTTTTTTATCAGACAGTATTATGTGGGCCGGAGCATTTTTAAAAACTATTTCCGGGTCTGTTGATTTCTGAGCTGCCTGAATCTGGACAACACAATTCTGTAACAATTGATTTATTTCAAAAGGCTCTGAATGAACTTCCATCTGACCTGATTCAATCAATGATATGTCAATGATACCATTAATAACATCCAATAAATGTGAACCACTCATCAGCATGTTTTTTCTGAACTTTTCTTTTTTTGAGTGATCATAATCATCATCGAAGGCTAGCTCAGCGAATCCAAGAACAGAATTTAAGGGAGATCGTATCTCATGCGAGATGTTAGCAATAAAAGCTGATTTCAAGTAATCAGATTCTTTTGCTTTTTCTAATGCTTTCTCTAATTCCTGTTGTTTTAAAACATTTTCAGTAATGTCTCGCGTAAAGCCTGTTGCTCCAACAACTTCGCCATTAACAACAATAGGATTGAATGAAACTTCTGCATGTAGGAGAAAATTATCGAACTCGAACTTGTCTGTTTTAGTGAACTTTTGACCTGAAAATGCAAGGTCATATCTTTCTTTCCATTCTGCCCGTAAGTCTCCTTTGAGATAATCTAATACACAATCGCCCTTTATAAGTTTGTGACCAAAAACCGTATTAAAATCATTCTGAAAAACTTGATTGATTGTCAGAATACGACAATCTGTGTCTACCGACCAAAGACTTTCTTGAGTATTATTTATCTGAGCATACAGATGCTGTTCATTTTCCTTGTTTTTTTGTTCGGCTAGCCTCTGTAAACTTGTGTCTCTCGAATGAAGTGTACCTCCAATAATCGAATTATTCACAATCAGTGGACTGAGTCTAATTGAAGAATGTATAGGTACCCCAACAATTCCAAATTCCTCATTAATATCAATGAATTCACCTTTAAGTACCCTTTGGTAACGTTCATTCCACATGGAAAAGATCGGTTCGGGTGTCTTTTCCAGAACAGATACACCGGGCACTAACTTAACGCCAAACGCAGTTAGATAATCATCGTACATGTTTCTATTTATCGCGATTAACTTGAGATTGGTGTCAAAAGCTAATACACGATCATCGATGTTATTCAAAATGTTTTGCAACATTTGCATAGGTTTATTCTATAATACTCAGGGCTTGATTTTTCAGCCCAAGAACGTTGCAATTTACATGTCAAATTTTTTTTGATAAACAGGTGTAACTTCACGTAGATTCCATATAATCCATTACCTCTTTTCTGGAACTGATATCGAGTTTTGTATAGATATTGTTGATATGAGACTTGACTGTACTCAAACTAATTGAGCATAATTCAGATATTTCTTTGTTAGATTTTCCTTCCTTTAAGAGGCTGAAAATTTTTCTCTCCTGAACAGTTAGTGAGGTGTATAAGCTATTATTTGTTTTCCGTCGTGATTTGAAGATGTAAATACTAAAACTTACAATGCTTATTGTAATAATTGTAATAAAGAGCAGAATGATAAGCACAGATTTGTTGTTGGAACTTTCCCATGGAATTTGTGCTTTGAAGACTGAGAAATAGTCTGATTGCTCATGTTTCCATTTCCGAAGATATCTTTTATAAAATTCAGGATTGTCCTGGAATCCCTGATCCAGATTGCTTTTGTACAGAGCATACAATGAGACTAATGGGTGAATGCATGTGTCAGCATACTGCAATAATTTTTCGTTGACTGCCCCACTAATAAATTGGCGGTTCAGATTCGAACCGTAATAATCAAGAGTATCCAGAAAGCTGACTATTTCATTAATTTCCTGAAGAGCATGATTTGGTGAATATCCCGAAAAAGATAGGTGATTAATCAGATTATAGCCTGGCTCTGTAACAATCTCAACTACTGAACGATTATTAGCGATCAGAAAAAAATGATTTTCTTCTTTCCCTCCTATGGTTAAGGAAGCTGGGGGATCATCTTTTTTTGAAAAATGGATTCGATAAAAATGATCCTCTCCGGATAAAAAATCAGTTTGGAAACTGAAGTCACCATTATCATCAATATCAGCACGTTCAATAATGGTTTCGTAGGAAATGTAGTAAGTTTGAGTGAAATCAGGAATAATAGACAGATAAGCAACTGGTGACCATAAAGAACTGTCTAGCTCAATATGGCCCCGGATCACTGGCTGGTGAGAAGAGTCAGATTGCATAGAATCTGTTTGGGCAATCACTAAAACGGAAAGCCCAAACAGAAGCAATACACCAAAAAACTTCTTATTCCTGAGAATCTTTGATTTCAACATAATCAATTTTAGGAAGAAATTGCTGTTGGACATTGATTTGCAGTTCGCCAGTGGCAGAAGATGGGATTGCTCTAATAATCCAGGTACCGATCAGGGGATGTTTAAATGCCTTTTGCATATTCCCAGCCACCCTTGACTTACTGTTGGTATTCTTACCCTTTTTTATTTCTCCATCAGCTTTTACGGTAAAATTACCTTGTTTTTTTCCGTTCGGATCAATTAGCTCAACAAGCATCTTGCCTTTTGTGAATGAACTATTAACAATGAATTTCATGTAATTATATTCATCTGTCATTTTTACTTTAACTTCAGCCTTTTCAGATTCATTGTCGAAGCTTAAACTCCATGAACGAGCAAGTGACAATTCTTCCTGAGCAAAGCAAAAGCTTGAAAAGGCGAATAATACTGCAACTAGACTAATTGTGTTTTTGATTGATTTTTTCATTATTTGAGATTTAATTTGTACTAGAAACGTCAAAAACAAATCTAGACACACCTATCCTACCCGTGAAATAATAAGGGGTTGAAAAGAGGATTATAAAAGGTCTAATTATAGTTGACTTTGTATAAAAAAACTTGTTTTAAGCTACTATTGTATCTGAACCCGGACTGCCTGCGTCGTTTTATTAGTTACCAATCGACAAATATAAATGCCTGGAATTCTGTTGTGACCATTTGTTAATCCATCCCATGTGACATTTTGTTCTCCTTTGATAAGCTGACCATCATATACTTTTCTGAGCATCCTGCCACTCATATCAAACACCAGTAATTGTCCTTCCTGATCACTGTCAAGATTGACACTGAAGTTCACCTGAGCGCTCGATGGATTCGGATAAGCCTTCATATTACTTACTGAGAATGTTTCCTCATGAATATCGGTAGTTGAAGCAAGATTTATACGCCACATTGAACGTCCGAAAGTAGCTGCCAGAAGGGTACGTGTTGACCTGTGAATATTCAGGTCGAGTACCGGAGCAATTGGCATTCCGGTAGCCATAAGATCCCACTGATCGCCTCCGTTATAAGTTACATATACACCACCATCTGTTGCGATGTAGTAGGTGTTCTGTATATCCGGATCAATCTGGATATTGTTAACGGGAAAATCCGGCAGGTTACCTGAAATATCAATCCAGCTGGCACCCATATCAGTGGTCTTAAACACATGGGGCAGGTAATCGTAGTAGCGGATACCTGTGAATGTTACATAAGCAGTATGTTCTTCAAAAGGATCGGCAGCCACACAGCTAACCCAGCGAATTGGCAGCTCATCCGATATTTTATTCCAGTTAGCCGAGCCGGTACCTTCAGGATTGACCCATACATTTCCATCATCGGTTCCGGCATAAATTATTTTACTGTTTACCGGAGACACAGCAAGGGTGCTTATAGTACCATAATTCCATGGTGGCTGATCTCCGTTTGTGAGATCATTACTTATCCTGGTCCAGGATCTGGCCCGGTTTGTTGAGCGATAAACCCGGTGCGACCCCAGGTATAGATTATTAGGATCACTTGGATCAATCACATAAGGGGTTTTCCAATTATAGCGGTCACCGCTGGCCGGACGCGCAGATGAGAAACTGCTGCCCCCGTTAGTTGAACGCCTGAATCCTCCCCGCTGAGAAGCCGCGTACATGTATTTTGGATCACTTGGATCAACTCTTACAATAAAACCATCACCTCCATTAATGCTTTCCCATCCCATGAAGTCACCATCCGCAGAACGTTGTGTTCCTCTGTCCTGTGTACCACCCATTATGTCGGCCGGATCATGAAAATTGACCTCGCAGGTGTAGAATTGTGTGATAGGCAAAGTCATTACTTTAGCCATGTTTTCAGTGCCATCATGCGAAATGTACACTCCTCCGTCATTACCAATAACAACAAGCTGATTATCTGCGGGATGAACATATACCCCATGTTGGTCTACCCACATATTACTGACAGTTGACCAGGATTGAGCCCCGTCATTTGAATACCACATGTAAACACCCATCGACCAGAGAATATCAGGATCGGTGGGATCAACATGTACTTTCCCTTCCCAGTAATTTCCCTGAATATCCGAATTGCTTGCAGCCCAGCTGTCACCTCCATCAGTAGTTTTAAAGAGGTCGATCCAGTTGCGGTTGTTATCAGAATAATGAGCGTAGATGATGTCAGGCTGAGATAAGCACATTCCTATACCAATACGGCTGATATTGCCTGTTGGCAAGCCGTTTGTAAGCTGCTCCCAGGTATCACCACCATCTGTACTGCGATAAAGGCCACTGGTGGGGCCCCCATATGACCGATGCGTTGCATAGCGCACTCTTTCCCACATGGTAGCATAAACGATGTTTGGATTGCTTGGGTGAATAATAAGATCTATTCCACCAGTAGAATCTGATATGTATAATACATTT
>Ga0233437_1001471_pt1 | contig 42917 bp, 43 predicted proteins | sample SI_122_August201_FD_182714 | JGI IMG/M metagenome (GOLD analysis project Ga0233437, IMG submission 182714) | Seawater microbial communities from Saanich Inlet, British Columbia, Canada - SI_122_August2016_200_MG | ecosystem: Environmental > Aquatic > Marine > Inlet | place: Canada: British... | reverse complement strand
GAAGTTCCCGAATCGGTGTACAAAAACCTCCAAGGTACCTGGTGGCAGTTTAGGGGTACATGATTGATTTATCGCTAAATTTGATTGGGATATTCAAAAAATTTTTTCAGGGGACGCGAAATGTAAGTTAAGATACATGGTAATTTCTCTATTTATTGTTTTAAGAGGTGACGCGTCATGGAATTCCCTCTATACTCATTACGTCGCCGGAATGTCAGAAAAGGTTACACTGTTCAGGATCGCGAACTCAATAACTTGAACAATATTACTTGTCTTTTGGCCTGTCTTCTGCGTTGCGTTAAAGCCCACATACGGAAAGTATGCGACCTTCAACGCGCCTTGAATACAAACCAATATCCTTCGCAATCTTTGTCCAATTTATTTCGTCCCCGATCCTTAGCAACTTTCAACCCTGAACGCTGAACCCAGAACCTCTGAACCTAATTTATACACGTCTTGCAACGAATTTGCCAGGAATCGGGTTATGTATTAAGGTGATGGTATGTGAATCATAAATTGAGGAGTCTTTGAAAATGATGAAAACCATCGGTCTGATCGGCGGAATGAGCTGGGAGTCGTCCATTGAATATTACCGGATCATCAACCAGGAGACCCGGAGACGGCTGGGTGGACTTCACTCTGCAAAAAGTATGATGCTCTCTGTAGACTTTGCAGAGATTGAAGCCCTGCAGGATCAGGACCGCTGGGATGAGGCCGGAACGCTTCTGAAAACCGCCGGTCGAAATCTTGAAGCCGGGGGGGCAGACTTTTTGGTGCTGTGCACCAATACCATGCATAAGGTGGCAGCCGACATCCAGGCAAGCATCCATATACCGCTGCTTCATATTGCCGATGCCACCGCTAAAAAAATCAGACAGGAAGGCCTCCGGCGGATTGCGCTGCTGGGAACCCGGTTTACAATGGAAGAGGATTTCTATAAAGGCCGGTTGACCCGGACGTATGGATTGGATGTCCTTATCCCGGAACCTGACGAGATTGCCACCGTAAATAGTATTATCTATGATGAGCTCTGTGTGGGGAAAATTATTGAGGACTCTAAGGCCGCTTATGTGCAGATAATGGAAAACCTTGTTAAAAAAGGGGCCCAGGGAATCATTCTCGGATGCACCGAGATCGGACTCCTGGTTGGACCGGCAGACAGTACGGTGCCGCTTTTTGACACGACGGACATTCATGCCCGGGCAGCGGTGGCATTTGCACTGGAAGATTAAGCAAAGAGCATAGGGCAGAGAGCTTATCATGAGTTTATCACAAAATAAAATGCGTGGATTGGGCCTCTGTTCGGGCGGTTTGGACAGCATTTTGGCGGGTCTTGTGCTGCGTAAGCAGGGCATCGATGTCGAATGGATCAGCTTTGAAACCCCCTTTTTTTCTTCGGAAAAAGCCCGTAACGCCTCCAGGATAACCGGTATTCCTCTGACGGTTCAGAATATCACGCAACAATATCTTCCCATGCTCAAAAATCCGAACTGCGGGTATGGGAGGTGGATGAATCCCTGTTTAGACTGCCACTCACTGATGTTTAGACTCGCAGGGGATATGATGACAGCCAAGGGGTTTCATTTTCTTTTCAGCGGCGAAGTCCTGGGTCAACGCCCCATGTCTCAGACCAAACCTTCCCTCCGTTATGTCGAGAAAAACTCAGGCCGCGACGGATATATCCTCCGTCCGTTAAGTGCTAAAAATCTTCCCGAGACCTTCATGGAAAGAGAGGGGCGGGTGGATCGGGGGCAGCTTTATGGTTTTTCCGGCAGGGGACGGAAAAACCAGATAAGACTGGCCGCGGAATTCGGTCTCACAGATTATCCGGCACCTGCCGGCGGTTGCCTGTTGACGGACCGAGGATACACCAGCCGGCTAAAAGATCTGTTCGAGCATCAGAAAGAGACCACCGAAGCCGCGCTCCATCTGCTAAAGTTCGGCCGTCATTTTCGATTGACAAACGGCACCAAGCTGATTGTGGGCCGCACCCAAAAAGACAACGAGCAGATCCTAAAATACCATGATCCCCATAAGGATACGGTCGTGGAAATCCAAAGTATTCCCGGCCCGGTGCTGCTCATCCCCTCGGGTACGGACCGGGATACCCGGTATCTTGCAGCATCGGTCTGTACCGGCTACAGCAAAGCCCCAAAGGAGGCATCGGCAGCGGTAGAGATCGTAACTCCGAAAGGTCGTGATATCATAAAGGTAAAGGGGATTTTACCTTCTGAAATTAAGTCGTATATGATCTGATCCACCGGGGGCGGATAAAGGCTTGATTCCCTGCCATTGGGGTATTCAGAAATCTCAAATTACAAGCACCAAATTCCAAATAAATCTCAAATTACAATATCCAATGACCAAAACATGTTTTCACATTCAAGGCGGGCTCGGTGGTTTTGATTTGGGGTTTACAGTTTCGTAGATAATTATAAGTGCTCAGAGCACAATATTTAATTAATAGAACATTAAATGCCGTTTGATATTTTGAATTTGAGTCACGCGCAGCGCAGGCGCTTGCGCCGCGTGTTGGAATTTGTTTGTTTTTTGGGATTTGTTATTTGGGATTTTCAGTATCCCGAGGTCCGTTACTTCATTACTCCAACACCCCATGAACGGTTATAAATACGGTTATGAGAATCGGTAGAATTCATTCAGCTCCTTCCCATGTGCCGCTCAACTGCCCGCAGGCTGCGGATATATCCTGTCCCTTGCTCTGACGGATGACGCATGTGTAGTTCTGCTCTAAAAGGATTTTCTGGAACTGTAGGATGGTATCTTCGTCCGGTCGGAAATAGGGGCTTTCTTTAAATTCATTAAAGGGTATCAAATTGATCTTGGCGCGGATGGGTCGAAGCAGTCCGGCCAACCGGTCTGCGTCCTGTAGGGTGTCGTTTATCCCTTTTAAAAGGATATATTCGAACGTAATTCTTCGTCTGGGAGGCAGGGGGAAATCCCTGCAGGCTGCCAGAAGCACTTCAATGGGGTATTTCCGGTTTATGGGCATCAGCCGGTCCCGGACGGCATTGTCGGTGGCATTGAGTGATACCGCCAGATTGACCCGGGTGTCTCTGCCGAGTCCGGCCATCTTGGGCACCAGGCCGGCCGTCGAAAGGGTGACCCTACGGTTTGAAAACCTCAGCCCGTCATCGGTGCCGGTAATGATATCGATGGCATTGACCACGTTTCGATAATTTGCAAGGGGCTCTCCCATGCCCATCAGCACGAGATTGGTCATGGGCCGGGATTCGTCCAGGTCCGGCTGAATATCCCTTATCTGGGCAACGATTTCACCCACCGTCAGATTTCTTGAAAAACCGCATCGGGCGGTCAAACAAAACCGGCATCCCTGGGCACAGCCGACCTGGCTGGAAATACAGAGGGTATAATGATCCTTTTCCGGAATCAGTACACTTTCGATCCGGTTTCCATCCTTTAGCCGGAAGAGGTATTTCCGGGATCCGTCCCTGGAGTTTTCAATATGGAGCCGATCCAGCCGCCGGATCGTAAAGTGATCCGATAACAGCCGCCGGAGATCTTTTCCCAGATCGGACATCCCATCAAAGGTGTCCTGCTGACGCAGATAGACCCATTTTAGAATCTGAGAGGCTCGGTACCCGGCGATCTTCCGCTCTTTCAACCATTCAAGCAGTTGATCTTTCGCCAAATCTTTGATGTCGATTTTATCGGAATCGTTCATTTTTTTATTTCAAAGCGTTGTAAAATCACTTATTCTTGTTTTTTGACAAAATCATACAGACCCGATGCACAATCTCTCTAACGGGTGCACCATACAGGGAACATGAACAAATTAATTCCTTGACATATCATTATCTTAATTGTATTTTCAAGGTTTTAATACAGCAAGTAAGGTCTATTGATGTTTGATAATCTGAGCGACCGGCTGAACCTTGTATTTAAAAAGCTCAAGGGGCACGGGAAACTTTCTGAGAAAAATATAGAAGAGGGCCTGAAAGAAGTGCGCATGGCGCTTCTTGAAGCCGACGCCCACTACAAGGTCGTCAAGAAATTTGTTTCCGATATAAAAACCCGCGCATTGGGCCAGGAGGTCCTTGCCAGTCTGACGCCCGGCCAGCAGGTCGTTAAAATCGTCAATGACGAGTTGACCGCGTTGATGGGATCCCAGCACCAGGAGCTCAACCTGTCGGGAGCCCGGCCTGTATCGATTATGCTCGTCGGACTGCAGGGTTCCGGGAAAACAACAACGGCCGGTAAGCTTGCACGGCTTTTGCGGAAAAAAGGGAATCATCCATATCTGGTTCCTGCAGATGTTTATCGACCGGCAGCCATTGATCAGCTGAAAAAACTGGGAGAACAGCTCGGCATTCCGGTCTTTTCATCCGAGCCCGATATGGACCCGGTTCGAATCAGCCAGGATGCAAGGGTAGCGGCACAGCAGGCGGGTTGTGATGTTCTGCTGATCGATACAGCGGGCCGTCTTCACATTGATGAAGAATTGATGGGCGAGCTTCGCAGGATACGCGAAGCCATAACACCGTCGGAAATATTGCTGGTGGCCGATGCCATGACCGGTCAGGATGCCGTAAATATTGCCGGTGCTTTTGATAAAGCCCTTGATATCGGCGGTGTTGTGCTGTCGAAAATGGACGGTGACGCACGGGGCGGTGCGGCCATTTCCATTAAATCGATCACCGGAAAACCGATCAAATTTATCGGTGTCGGTGAAAAGTTGAGCGATCTGGAGCCGTTTCATCCGGAGCGGATGTCCTCGAGAATTCTCGGTATGGGGGACATTCTCACCATGATCGAGAAGGCCCAGGATGCCGTTGACGAAAAAAAAGCAGCGGAACTTGAAAGAAAGCTCCGAAAAAACCTGTTTACACTGGAAGATTTTCGTGATCAAATGGTACAGATCCGGAGCATGGGCTCTATGAGCGACCTGCTCGAAATGATTCCCGGGGCCGGGAAAATGAAACAGCTCAAAAACCTCCAGGTGGATGAGAATGAATTTGTCCGCATTGAGGCGGTGATCAATTCCATGACGCATCAGGAGCGTCGAAATCATCTGATTATTAACGGAAGCCGCCGGAAACGGATCGCCAAAGGAAGCGGCACAAATGTACAGGAAGTGAATAAGCTTTTAAAAAATTATACGCAAGTTCTTAAAATGATGAAAAAACTCAACAAGGGCGGCATGCGGGGATTAAACCGCGGAATGCTTCCCTTCTGAAGGAGAATCAAAGATGGCAGTAAAAATCAGATTGGCCAGACACGGAGCGAAAAAACGACCCTTTTACCGGATCGTCGTTGCAGACAGTGAAAGCCCTCGCGATGGTCGGTTCCTGGAGATTGTCGGCACCTATAATCCGCTTATGGAGCCGGCCGAAGTGTCGTTTAAAGACGAGCGCGTCAAATACTGGATGGGCCAGGGCGCAATTCCGACCGACACGGTAAGAAATTTAATAAAGAGAGAAAATCTCCAGTAAGTCCTGCTTGGTGTCTTTATCCCTTAGTTCTCAACTGCTAGCAAAGGAGATGGCGCGATGAAAGAGCTGATTAAGTACATTGCCCAGGCACTCGTTGACAATCCGGATGAGGTATCGGTCTCAGAGATTGAGGGGAACCAGACCTCTGTTTTAGAGCTGAAGGTGGCCAAAGAGGATTTAGGGAAAGTAATTGGGAAGCAGGGCCGAACCGCCAGAGCCATGCGGACGATTTTAAGCGCGGCGTCGGCAAAGGTGAAAAAACGGAGCGTTTTAGAAATTATTGAATAGTTTCGTAGAGACGGATGGTTATATCGTCATCGGAAAGGTTGTCGGCGTTCACGGTTTAAAAGGAACGCTTCGGGTCTATTCTTATGCCGAATCGCCATCTATTTTCCAGCCGGACACCCTGATTCTCCTCAGGAATGATAACGGCATGGAGAAGCGCTGCTCCGTTGCCTGGGCCAAACCCCACACCCGGGGGATGCTTTTGGCGCTCGACGGAATCGACAACCGTGATGGCGCGGAGCCACTGGTCGGGTATTCGCTTTTTATTGAAAAGGCCCTTCTGCCGGAACTTGAAGATGACACCTATTACTGGTCCGATCTCATCGGGTTGGCTGTATACGATGGGCAGGACACGTACCTCGGGCGGGTCGCATCGATTCTCCCCACAGGAAGCAACGATGTTTATGTGGTGCGGAACAACGACGATGAAGTACTGGTGCCGGCGTTGGAATCGGTGGTTTTAGACATCGACCTGGCTGAAGGCCGTATGACGGTGGAACTACCGGAGGGCTTGTAGGGTTTTTTGTTCATGAAATATATTGTCCTGACGATTTTTCCTGAAATGTTTAAATCGTTTTGGGAACACGGGATTATCCGGCGGGCCATCGAAAACAAAAAAATCTTTGCTGAAACGTCCAATATCAGAGATTTTGCAGAAGGCCGGCATCAGGTTACCGATGATACCCCGTACGGCGGCGGTTCGGGGATGGTCATGAAACCGGAGCCGCTGGTCGGTGCCATCCGGGCGGCAAGAAAAAAAGCCCCCGAAGCGGCGACGATCCTGCTCACCCCCCAGGGGCGGGGGTTAAATCAGGATCTGGCCCGAAAGCTGGCGGATTTTAAGGCACTGATCTTTGTTTGCGGCCGATACGAAGGGATCGATGAACGGATCTGTGACGACTTTGTCGATTTTGAAGTCTCCATCGGCGACTATGTCCTCACCGGTGGGGAATTGCCGGCGATGGTTACCATCGAAGCGGTAACCCGGATGATTCCCGGTACCCTGGGCGGTGAAGATGCTGCGGAAAAGGATTCCTTTGCCGACGATCTGCTGGAGCATGCACATTACACAAAACCGAGGATGTTTGAAGGTGAAGGGGTCCCCGATGTGCTGCTGTCCGGAAATCATAAGGCAATCGATGCCTGGCGGCGGGAATCATCGCTGATCCGGACATTATTAAAACGAAAGGATCTTTTGAGAGACCGGACGCTTAGCCGGGAAGAGATCAAGATTTTGAAAACATGGTGCCTCGATATTGAAAAGATCATTCATGCCCAATCTTTCCGTGGCACTGATGCATTATCCGGTGGTCAACAAGGCCGATGATACCATCGCATCGGCGGTAACCAACCTGGATCTGCATGATATTTCCCGGGCGGCGAAAACCTACGGGGTGAATCGATTTTTTGTGGTTACCCCGCTGGTGGACCAACAGACATTAGTGGAACGGATCGTTTCCCACTGGATGGATGGGGCCGGGGCACGGTATAACCCGAAACGGCGCGAAGCCATGGCGTTGATCCGCATTGCAGGGGCCTTTGAAGACGTGCTCGACTCCGTTCGGGCAGAAGACGGCGGTGAACCCAAAACGGTGGTCACCAGTGCAAAGGCGGGCAAACAGACAACCCGTTTCGGTAAAATGCGGTCGCTGCTCGAGGAGGGGACGCCGTTTGTATTGGTTTTCGGAACCGCATGGGGTTTGACGGAACCCTTTATCGCGAAAGCCGATTATATTCTGGAGCCGATTACAGGAGCCTCAGAGTACAATCACCTGTCGGTTCGATCGGCAGCCGCTATCATTTTTGACCGGTTGCTGGGGAGAACCGGATAGTTTTCGATGTACGAATGAATACGCGTACAGTGAGAGAAGACGAATAGCCTTTTTGATATATATAGAACTGGGAGATAGAAGATTATGAATACGATTAAACAATTGGAAAGAGAAATGATGCGCCTTGACCTTCCGGATTTTTCGGCCGGTGATACCGTCAATGTCCATGTAAAGATCAAGGAAGGTGAAAAAGAGCGGATCCAGGTTTTTCAGGGTGTTGTGATCAGCAAAAAGAACGGCACCACCAATGCCACTTTTACCGTGCGCAAAGTGTCGTACGGAATCGGGGTCGAACGGATCTTTCCGCTTCATTCCCCCATTCTCGATAAAATTGAGGTAATCACCCGGGGACGGGTTCGCCGCGCCAAGATTTATTATCTGAGAAAACTGAGAGGAAAGGCCGCAAGAATTCGTGAACGACGCATGGCCTGATGATGCAGCCGGATCTTTGGAGATTCGAACATCTGGCCGGAGCGAACGGTTTTTCAGCAATTGCCGGAATCGATGAGGCCGGCCGGGGCCCCCTGGCCGGCCCGGTTGTTTCTGCAGCCGTCATTCTCCCGGAAAATTTCTCGGTCGAAGGGGTATTTGACTCCAAGCAGGTATCGCCAAAAAAAAGAGATGTTCTTTTCCATGAAATTTATCAGCATGCGGTTTCCATCGGGACCGGTATCGTCGATGCTGCCGAAATCGACCGGATCAATATTCATCAGGCATCACTGCTATCCATGATGTTTTCGGTACAAAGCCTCGACTCCCGGCCCGACTTCCTGCTCATCGACGGTCTGCATCGGATTTCTCTGGAACTTGAACAGCAACCCATTACAAAAGGGGATTCAAAAAGCATTTCCATCGCAGCCGCTTCCATTATTGCCAAAGTAACCCGTGACCGCCTGATGGAGCAATACCACCATGAGTTCCCCCATTTTGGCTTCAACAAACACAAGGGCTACCCGACCAGGGCCCATAAAGCCGCCATCGCAGCCTTCGGTTACTGTCGTATCCACCGGAAGACCTTCAAAGGGGTAAAAGAATTTATCTGAGCCCGCATGCAGACACCGACCCAGCAATATGGTAAAAAAGGCGAAAACGATGCCGTTCAATATCTGAAAAAGAACGGATATCGGATTCTTGAAAGAAATTATCGCACCCAACTGGGTGAAATCGATATTATCGCAAGAGACGAAAAAACCATTGTCTTTGTGGAAGTGAAAGCCAGAAGATCCACCCGCTTCGGACATCCGAAATGGGCCATCACGCCGGGTAAAAAACGAAATATGTCCATGGTGGCCCTGCATTATCTGAAATCGACCCAACAGAACAAGGCAAAGGCACGGTTTGACGTGGTAACGATCCATCCGGAAAATAACAGACCACGCATCGAACTTATCAAAAATGCGTTTGAACTCGCATATGGATAGCCGGATAGAGATGAAACCTGCCGGAATATTATATGTGGTGGCAACCCCCATCGGAAACAGGGAGGATATTACCCTGAGAGCCCTCCGGATACTGGAAACCGTCGACACCGTGGCTGCAGAAGATACGCGGGTTACCCGGAGGCTGCTGTCTTATCATGAGATCGACAAACCGATGATATCCTATCATGAGCACAATGAGGACGACCGGGCACCGCAATTAATCCATCGACTGACAAAAGGGGAATCCCTGGCCCTCGTATCGAATGCCGGCACCCCATCGGTGTCTGATCCGGGTTACCGTCTTATTAAAACGGCGATTGCCGAAAATATCCGGGTGGTTCCCATCCCGGGCGTGTCGGCTGTCATATCCGCATTGAGTGGTGCGGGGATACCCACCGACCGTTTCGTATTTATCGGGTTTTTACCGAAAAAACCGGGTAAACGGAAAAAGGAACTGAGTGATCTTGCAACGGAAAAAGGAACCATGGTCTTTTACGAATCCCCCAAACGCATCATCGATTTCATGAAAGGGCTCATCCCCTTTTTCGGGGATCGTTACGCTGTTTTGTCCAGGGAGATGACCAAGCCGCATGAAGAGTTTATCAGAGGTCAGCTGTCTGACATCGTTTACAGTTTAAGTCAGCGTTCCACGGTCAAAGGTGAGTGCACCCTGTTGGTGTCAGGGGCTGAAAACGAAAAAACAGTCTCCATCGATACGGTGGCGGGTGAACTCCAGGCGCTTATCATAGAGGGCGAAGATACATTATCCCAAATTGTTAAAACGGTTTCGAAAAAATACAATATCTCAAAAAAAATAGTCTATGATAAAGCTTTAGAAATCGACAGGGCAAGGGGTCAAATATGAAGCGTGTACAGAATTTGGATGCCATTTTTTCACCCACTTCGGTTGCGGTCGTGGGTGCCTCCACAGCGGCCGGCAAGGTCGGTCACGATATTTTTGTAAACATACTTAAAGGGGGATACACCGGCACGCTCTATCCGGTAAACCCCAATGCAAAATCCATATCCAGTGTAAAAGCCTACCCTTCAATCGGCGATATTCCCGATGCCGTGGATCTTGCCATGATTATTCTCCCGCCGAATCCGGCACTGAAAGCGGTGGAAGATGCCGTCGAAAAGGGGGTCAAGGGGATCGTTATCGTATCGGCCGGATTTCGTGAAGTCGGCCGGGAAGGGCTCGAAATCGAAAATCGGATCGTCTCCATCTGCAAGGAGGCGGACATCCGGGTCGTGGGTCCCAACTGCCTGGGCGTTATCAATCCGCTTCCGGCCGTACGGCTCAACGCCAGCTTTTCAGCCCGCATGCCGGCTTCCGGCAATGTTTCCTTTATGTCCCAGAGCGGGGCCCTCTGTACGGCGGTGCTCGATTTTGCCGCGGATAAGGAGTTTGGATTTTCAAAATTCATATCCATCGGAAACAAGGCCGATGTCGATGAACTGGACCTGCTGCGGTACTTTCACAAAGACCCGGATACGGAAGTTATTCTGATATACATGGAAGAGCTTCGGAGGGGGCCCGAATTTATCGAAGTGGTCAAAGAGATCACCTCGGGTGATTATCGGCCCACACCGGTGCTTGCCATCAAGTCCGGACGGACCATCGCCGGTGCCCAAGCCGCCGCATCCCATACCGGCGCCCTGGCCGGCACCGAGGCGGTCTATGATGCCATCTTTAAACAGGCCGGCATCATCCGGGTCGACTCCATCGACGAACTGTTCGATTTTGCCAGCGCGTTTGCCTACAAAAACGAGAGCGCCCTGGGGAAACTCCGCAGAAAAGTGCCCCATGGAAACCGCCTCGCCATTGTCACCAACGCCGGTGGTCCGGGTATTGTGGCCACCGACATGACGGTTTCTTCCGGGATGCAGCTTGCCGAATTTCAAAAAGAGACCATCGAGGCCCTGGCCAGCCATCTTCCTAAAACCGCCAATCTTCACAATCCGGTGGATGTTATCGGAGACGCCCCCCATGACCGGTATGAAAATGCTCTGGGAGCGGTTATAAAGGACCAGGGGGTCGACGGTGCCCTGGTGATTCTAACCCCCCAGTCCATGACCAACGTCCTGGGAACCGCAGAGGCCGTCGTCCGGATCTCCCGCCGTTCCCATAAACCGATTTTGTGTTGTTTCATGGGTATCATCGATGTCTCAGCCGGTGTAAAATTTCTTCAGGAAAACGGTATTCCGGTCTATCGGTTTCCCGAGCAGGCCGCCAAGGCCTTTGCAGCCATATACAGATATTCCCAATGGATGAATCGGCAGCATCTGGCCCCGTTCAAATTTTCAAACGACAGGGAAACGGCCGAGGAGATCATCCGGCAATGCCTAACCTCCGGAAAAAACCGCCTGGGAGAGCTGGACGGCATCGAAATTCTCAAGTGCTACGGGTTTCAGGTGCTGCCGACAAAATTGGCGAAACAGGCCGGTGAGGCCGCAGCCCTGGCAGAGGAGATTGGGTTTCCGGTGGTCATGAAGATCGTATCGCCCCAAATCCTTCACAAATCAGACGCAGGCGGTGTGGTCGTGGGGCTTGAAAACAGCGAGGATGTCAAACTGACATACGAAAAAATCGTTGAACGTGCCAAAGCCTACAGCCCGGATGCGGAGATCGAGGGCGTTTTGGTTCAGAAAATGGCCCCTTCCGGTGAAGAGGTCATACTCGGCATGAACCGTTATCCGGTGTTCGGCCCGTTGTTGATGTGCGGGGTGGGTGGCATTTTTGTCGAAGTGTTTCAGGATGTTGTCTTTCGCCTGGCCCCCATCGGGCGGAATGAAGCCCGGAGGATGGTCCGGAGCATCAACGGATACAAGCTCTTCCAGGGATTTCGGGGTCGGCCCAAGGCAGATATTGAAATGCTTGAAAAGCTGATGGTCTGCATGTCGGAAATGGCGATGAACCACCCGGAAATAAAGGAGATGGATATCAATCCGCTGCTGCTGCATGCGGAGGGAAAAGGGGCCACCGTTGCAGACTGCCGGATGATATTGGATTAAAAGATGACCCGGACACCCCCCAGGTCTTGAATTGAAAAGGCATGTTTCTCTTCCGGAGCGCCGATAAAGATGTTGTTTTTTGCAACATCGAATTCATTTGAAACATCTTCGATAATTTCCGGTCCGAAATTCCCGTTCCGAACCACAAGGTCCACCTTGAGCATTGGGAAAATTTCCCGGATGGTCTCCAGGCTCTCCCTTAAAGGGTCTTCCTCGTTCTGCTCGGGTCTTGAATAGAGGTGGAGAACCACCACCGATCGGCTCGATTCGTTTTTGACAATATAGTTGAAGGCCGCATGGAGACGGCGGAGACCCACGGCCCGTGTAAAGAGTATCAACCGCTGGTCGGTGATGGTGATGATGTTGTCGATGATCTTTGTCCGCCACACCAGGATTTTTGACATCAAGTTGTTCAGTATCTGCAGTACGGCCTTTAGGATCGGGATTCTCAGATACATCACCGCCACGAGCAAGACCGTCGGAACAAAGTATTCGAGGAAGAAAAGAAGGTTTTTGTAGTCGATAATCACATTGCCGACCACTCCGAAACAGGTCGCGGCAATGGCGACCAGGATCACACCCCAGGGCGCACGATAGGTCCGTTTCAGCTCTTTCCGCTTTATTTTGAGCAGAATGTTTCCAAGCCCGAAAAGCGTCATCACCCCCAGAAAAGAGATCGTGTAGACCCCTGCCAGGGAGAGCAGGTTTCCTTTGGTAACAATTAAGATCGACGAGCAGAGCAGAAAAAAAGTGATGACGATCCGGTGGGCGGTCCCTCTCCGGTTCTTTTTCAGGAGAAACTGGGGAAGGCATTGATCCAGAGCCATCCGTTGTACCAGGCCGGTCACACCCACAAAGCTGGTCAGTACCGCCCCGGAGAGCACCAGGGCTGCATCCAGAACCAGGATAACCTTAAACACCTGTCCCCCCATCATAAAGGCCATCTCCGACAGCAGGTAATCCTTGAACAGGACGATGGTGGCAACCGGCAGCATGCAGAGCGACAGGATGGAGGTGAGGGGGTTTATCACCCCGACCGCTACCAGCATGTTTCGAAGCGTCTTTCGGAAAACGCCGACGTCTTGCTCTTCAACGAAATTGGCAGAGCTTTCAAACCCGCTGATGCCGAGAAGTGCGGCCGAAAAACCCATGGCGACGGCAATCAACAGGCCGTCTCCAGACGGCATGGTTTTAAGATTCTCGGCCAGAATGTGAAAGTCCCCCGGAATGCTGAAAAAACCGAGGATGCAGAATGTCGCCAGGGTCCCCATGTGAAAAATGAAAATACCGAGTGCAACGATGGCTGATTCCGTAATACCGACAATGGCCAGGGCTGCAAAGACCGCCAGCACCAGAATCGTTCCGTGGGTGACGTTGAAATGGGGATAAAGAGAATAAACATAGTCCACAGCGGTCTTTGAGGAGATCACCGCCGTTGCGATGTAAGAGAGGATGGTCATGCAGGCGGCCAGGGCCGCTGAAAATTTGGTCGTACAGCTGAGCAGACAATTATAGGTACCGCCGTTTAGCGGAAGCGCCTCCACCACTTCAGTGTAGACTTTTTTGTAAAGATAGAGAACCCCGGCCACCATCAAAAGCACGACCGGAGCCAGAACCCCTGCAAAAACCGCTGCAATGGCAGATACATATAGACAGGACGACGTGATGTCATTGCCGCAGATTCCGGTGGCAAGCCACTGGTTCAACCGTTTTTTGTGGGCAGGTCCCACAAAAAACGCTTCTGTTGAAGGCGCAGGGCTTGAGGCCATCGGCGCTGGATTCTCCATTCGAACACCTATCGGTTATATCTTGAAAATTTACCCTCCCCGATATGCCGGAGAACCGATAACGGCCTCGGAAATTTGATCAACCGGGCCTTCGGCTCATGACATGCCGGTTTTTCGGACAGACGGCCCGTAACAAAGCCGATACGGTATAATTCGGCTCGGCAAAGGGATTTTGCCATGGTTTATCGGGAAATAAAATTTAAGTCAAGGCGAGATGCGGTGGGGTACCAGGCGGTTTTTGCCGCAGAACACATAAAGGCCGTCGCCATCGGCATGACACGCCAGGGTCATGTTGAGTTTTTCTGCCAGCGTTACGGCCAGGCGGGTGGGGCGGGACATGGCGACAATCACCGGAATTCTTGCCCGTGCGGCTTTTTGGACCAGCTCATAGCTGATCCGTGAAGACAGTACCAACAGATCGGCCTGGGCCAGTTTTCTATCCAGAAAAAGCTTTCCCACCACCTTGTCCAATGCGTTGTGGCGCCCCACATCTTCGGCTGTGGCAAGAAGCTGATAGCCCGAACTGTAGAGTACGGCGGCATGAGCCGCCCGCGTTTTTTCACGGAGCGGTTGCTGGGAGGATAGTTTGTCGAGACATTTCCGTGCCTTATCCATCTCGATGCGGGTGTTGTCCGCCATGGGGTTGAGGGCCTGGTACAGGTCGTCTACGATCTCTTTTCCGCACAGACCACAACTTGTTTGACTGATGTAGCCCCGACGGTCCAGGATTTCTGAAATTCCGTCCCTGCGGGACGGCTTCAGGGTTACCGTTACCACGTTGGTGTCACTGCCGTCGCAAAAGGCCAGGGAAGTGATGTCGTCGGGTGTATCCACGATTCCCTCTGCCAGACAGAAGCCGGCCACATGCGGTATCTCATCACCCGGTGTCCGCATGACAACGGAATAGGGGTTTCCCTGAATCCGAATGGAAAGCGGTTCTTCACCGATCAGCCCCTGCTGCTCCGATCCGGAATCGGACCGGTTCCAGTGTAGAACCGGATGTTTTTCGTATCTTGCAACGGTGTCGTTCATTGTCATAAGCCCCGATATAGAGAACAAGAAATTATCGGGTACACGATAGCAGAATCGGGTACCGACAACCGTTCAGGATTTCTCAGGAATATCCAGCTGTATCTCATCCCCGCAGCCAATCGAACCCTCCTTTAATACCCGTGCAAAAACGCCTTCCCTGGGCATAATACAGTCTCCGGCCTGATAAAAAATGGCACATTTGCGGAGGCATTCCTTGCCGATCTGGGTAATCTCCAAAAGGACGGCGTCGCCGATGGTGACCTGGGTTCCCAGCGGTAATGTCTTCCAATCCACTCCCGTGGTGGCGATGTTTTCGGCATAGTCTCCAAAGTCGACATCGAGTCCGGTCTTACGGGAAGCATCAATGCTTTCTGCCGAAAGCAGGCTGATTTGCCGATGCCAGTTTCCGGCATGGGCATCCCCTTCGATGCCGTGGTCTTGTAGAACCTGTGCCCGGTCGATGCTCTCTTTCCGGGTCCCTTTCTTCTTGCTGATAGATAGCGAGACGACTTTCATATGCAATCGGCTCCATTGGTTTATGGTAAGTAAAAATTTTCAATACAAAATTCGATTGTCATAATATAGGTCCATTTGATAAAATGGCAATAAAAAGGAATCTATAAATTAATGCTCATCCATAAACTAACGTTTTTGGACTCGCGCTATCAGCCATCAGCTGTCAGTTTTCAGCAAAAGGATTTAAAAACAAGTTCTTGGCTGATTGCTGATCGCTGACCGCTGAAAGCGCTATCCGGAAATTGCCTATTTCTGAATGGGCACAAATTAATGACGCCCATGGTCTGGAACTTAATAGAAATTTTCAACTTTTACTTGACAAAATAAATAAATCGGCTATTATTTTCTATTTTTGTAGGACGGATTCTCAACAGGAGGATATTTTCATGTACGCGGTAATAGCATCGGGTGGAAAACAGTATAGAGTTGAATCGGGTGGAATTTTAAGGGTTGAAAAATTACCCGGAGAAATCGGTTCCCCGATTACCTTCGATAGGGTCTTGATGGTCTCCGACGGCGACAACGTTCGTGTCGGTACCCCGGTCGTTGATGACGCCATCGTTCAGGGGCACATCGTCGAGCAGGGAAAGTCGAAAAAAATCATTGTATTCAAATACAAACGCCGGAAGCGGTACCGACGAAAACAAGGCCACCGGCAACCATATACGGCGATTAAAATCGATACCATAGAAGCATAGAAATGTATAATACCTTTTTTTAGGGGAGTTGGCATATGGCACACAAGAAAGCTGGGGGAAGTTCTAAAAACGGCCGGGACAGCAATGCCCAGCGTCGAGGGGTAAAACGCTTTGGCGGAAACCACGTCAGGGCCGGAAATATTATTATCCGTCAACTCGGCACAAGAATTCATCCGGGTGATAATGTCGGAATGGGAAAAGATTACACCCTGTTTGCAAAGGTTGACGGTGTCGTGGCATTCGAACGGCTCGGTCGTTCCCGAAAAAAAGTAAGTGTTTATGAAGCGTGAAATTTATAGATGAAACGGTCATCACCGTTGAGTCCGGAAACGGCGGAAGCGGATGTGTAAGTTTCAGACGGGAAGCCCATATTCCCAGAGGCGGACCGGACGGTGGCGACGGGGGTCGGGGAGGCAGTGTTATTCTATCGGCAACTTCCCACCACCATTCCTTGTATCCCTTCCGATTTAAGAGACATTTCAAAGCCAAAAACGGCGCCCACGGCCAAGGAAGACAGAAGACCGGCAAAAACGGTGAGGATCTGATCATCGAGATACCTCCCGGAACGCTGGCGCGTGATGCCGATACCGGCGAAATTCTAAAAGATTTCGACAAACCCAGAGAAAACTTTGCTGTGGCAAACGGCGGGCGGGGAGGCAGCGGAAACCGCCGATTTAAAACCTCTACCAACCGGGCGCCGCGGTTTGCTCAACCCGGGGGGGCGGGAAAATTTTTAACCCTTAAGCTGGAACTGAAGCTGATTGCAGATGTCGGAATTATCGGCCTTCCAAACGCCGGAAAATCCACACTCATCCAGGCCGTTTCCTCCGCCCACCCCAAGATCGCCGACTATCCCTTTACGACCCTCGTACCCAATCTCGGTGTTGTGGAGGCCGAAGGGAAAGACCCCTTGGTGATGGCGGATATACCCGGACTGATCGAAGGCGCGCACAGAGGCGCGGGGCTCGGCATCCGGTTTTTGCGGCATATTGAACGGACCCGGATACTGGTTCATCTTATCGACGGCACCGCCATCGACAGCATAGACCCCTTATCCGCCTACAATACCGTCAACCGGGAGCTTTTTGAATACAATCCGGCCCTGGGGGAAAAACCGCAGCTCGTTGTGATCAACAAAAAAGACCTTCCAGAAGCCCGTCAGGCAATCCCGTGCTTTATCGAAGCAGCAAAGGAGGTCCCGGTATTTTGTATATCGGCCTTGACCGGCCAGGGAATCCAGGAGGTGCTGTCTGAACTCCGAATCATGCTGGATGAGATCTTTCAACGGGATATGAGCGATGGATCTTGAAAATATAAAGCGTGCGGTGGTCAAAGTCGGGAGCAATGTTCTGACCAACGAAAACGGTTTGAACATCAAGGCGATCCGATCCATATCCGGTCAGATCCACCACTTGATCGACCAGGGTATCGAAGTCATCCTGATTTCATCGGGGGCCATGGCATCCGGCATAAAAAAAATCGGCCTCGCTAAAAGACCGGATGCGATTCCCCAACGACAGGCAGTGGCTGCGGTCGGCCAGGCCGGTCTGATGATGGAGTATGAAAAAGCCTTTGCCGGGTATGATAAGAAGGTCGGCCAGATTCTGCTCACCAGTGATGACCTGAATCACCGGGAAAGGTACCTGAATGCGCGGAACACAATCCTTACGCTTCTGTCCTGGAAGGTCGTCCCCATTATCAACGAAAACGACACTGTCGCCGTCGAGGAGATAAAGTTCGGAGACAACGACAACCTTTCCGCTATGATTGCCCTGCTGATGGATGCCCAGGTGCTCATAAACCTTACCGATATTGACGGACTTTACACCAAAGACCCCCGAAGATTCAAAGATGCGGAATTGATTCCCACCGTCACCGTCATCAACAGGAGGCTCGAGCAGGTTGCCAACGATATTCCCGGAGCGCTGGGGACCGGGGGAATGCTCAGCAAAATCAAGGCCGCCAAAAAGGTCACCGCCGCAGGCGTTCCGATGATAATCGCCAGGGGTGAAAAAACGAACATACTCATGCGGCTGTTTTCCGGGCAAGCCCACGGGACCCTGTTTGAACCGAAAAAGAAAAAAATGGCGAGCCGAAAGTGCTGGATTGCATTTTCATCAAAGCCGAAGGGGACCCTTACCATCGACGAAGGTGCGGTCAGAGCGATTTTAAAAAGAGGCAAAAGCCTCCTTCCGAGCGGTATCATCCGGGTTGACGGCGAATTTCAAATAGGGACCTCGGTGCAGTTTAGAGGAGAATCCGGCGACATTCTGGGCACCGGCCTGGTAAACTACAGTGCCAAAGATATTCGAGAGATTATGGGGCTGCGATCCGGCAAGATCAAAAAACGGCTCGGATATAAGCCGTTTGACGAGGTTATCCATCGAGACAACCTGGCCATTACGACAGCGTTGGACATATAGGCACAAGTGTCCATCCATTCGGTTACTTATTACAATCAGGTTTTCCGTTCCATGAATAAGTGTGAAGTGTCTAAAGTGTAAAGTGAGCTAAAATTGTGGAATTCTGTCAATTATAAAATGATTATCATCCTTAACTTTAGGCATTTTTAATTTCAAACTTCAGCATTTACGATATAGTGGGCCTGGTAAAAAGCAGGCTTCTCTATTTACTAATTTGGGCGCCAAGATAGGGGGTGGGATGTCTATTGAAGCAACGATCATAGAGATGGCGACGGCGGCACGGGCAGCCGCCTCGGATATGGCACGATGCTCCACCGTGCAAAAAAATGAAGTGCTGTTAAAAATCGCAGACAAAATAAAAACCGCTGCCGATAAAATAAAAACGGAAAACAAAAAAGATCTGGAGTGGGCAAAAGAAAAGGGGTTGTCCCATGCGATGATCGATCGACTGACGGTAAAGGACGCAACCATCGCCTCGATGGTAAGCGGGCTACAGGAAGTGGCCCTGCTGCCCGATCCGGTGGGCGCAAAGTCGGATGCACGGCTTCGGCCGAATGGGCTTGAGGTTTCTCGAATGCGGATACCCCTGGGGGTTATCGGAATTATTTACGAATCACGACCGAATGTCACCATCGATGCTGCAGGCCTCTGCCTAAAAGCAGGCAATGCCGTTATCCTTCGCGGAGGTTCCGAAGCCCTCCATTCAAACAGGGCGCTGGCAACCCAGATCGGGGGGGCACTCGGTGAATGCGGTTTGTCCGAAAAAGCGGTTCAGGTGGTTCCGACCCGTGATAGAGAGGCGGTCAACATACTGCTTCAACAGGAAGAGGCCATTGATCTGATTATACCCCGCGGCGGCGAGGGCTTGATCCGTTTTGTGGTGGAAAATTCAAAAATACCGGTACTGAAACACTACAAGGGCGTATGCCACACCTATGTGGATGCAGGTGCAGATATCGGTATGGCCGAGGAGATTTGTCTGAACGCCAAAGTTCAGCGGCCCGGCGTATGCAATGCCATGGAGACCCTGCTGGTCCACCGCTCTATTGCAGAAGCCTTTCTGCCGAACATGGCCAGACGTTACAAAGATGCCGGGGTAGAGATTCGTGGATGTCCGGAGACGCGCCGCATACTCCCGGAAGTCGAAGAGGCGCAGGATACGGACTGGGCCGAAGAATATCTGGACCTGATCCTCTCGGTGAAAGTGGTGGAAAACATGGAAGATGCCATATTCCACATCTCAACCTACGGTTCCAACCACACAGACGCCATCATTACCGCTGATTATCAAAGGACCCGGTGGTTTCTCCGGGACGTCGATTCATCTGTGGTTCTGGTCAATGCGTCCACCCGTTTTAATGACGGTGGAGAACTCGGTCTGGGGGCGGAAATCGGCGTCAGCACATCAAAGCTGCACGCCTTTGGCCCCATGGGCGTGGAAGATCTCACCACAACAAAGTTTGTGGTTTATGGAGACGGCCAGATCCGGACCTGACCCGAATACCGGATGATTACCCAGGACAGACTTTATCAGCAGGTTAAGCCGCATGCGAATCGGACTCTTTGGGGGAACATTTAACCCGATCCATTTTGGACATCTTAGGCCCATTTTGGAGATCAAAGAATCTTTCGCGCTGGATCGGGTCTGTTTTGTTCCGTCGTCCCTCCCCCCCCACAAGGCACCCGTTGGTATTGCCGACGCCAAAGATCGATACCGTATGATCGAATTGGCAATCGCGGAGCAGGCCGACTTTATGGTCTCCGATGCTGAACTGGATCGGCCCGGACCCTCCTATTCCATCGATACGGTTTGCCATTTTCAATCCACGCTTTCCGAAATGGATCGGCTCTATCTTATTTTGGGCATGGATGCTTTTTTAGAAATCGACACCTGGAAGTCATTTGAGGCTTTTTTTGACCGTGTTGCATTTATCGTAATGAATCGACCCGCTGAACGATCACCGGAATATCGACTGGCCGGTCAAACTGCGGAGGCTTCCCTAGAAGCGTTTGTTAAAGATAAAATATCGGTAAAATATCGGTTTTCTGCCGGGCGGTCCTGTTACATTCATGACGAAAAGAAACCTATTTTTACGGCAAGCGTCACCGGTTTGAACATCTCTGCCACAAAAATACGGGATCTGATAAGACAGGGGAGATCCATCCGATATTTGGTGCCCGAACCGGTGGCCGAATTTATACAAACCAAAGGACTCTATAGATGACGAAGGACGTTGATCAATCATTAGATATTTATGTAAAAGCGGTGCTCGGCAGAAAAGCCCTGGGCCCGGTGGTTCTGGATGTCCGGTCATTGACATCGATTACCGATACCTTTATTATCTGCCACGGACGATCCAACCGCCAGGTCATCGCCATTGCAGAACATATCCAGATTGCTCTAAAAGAGCAGAATATCAGACCCTTGAGCGTGGAAGGAAGAAAAGAAGGCCACTGGGTGCTTCTCGATTACGGGCACGTGATCATTCACATCTTCTACGAATCCGTGCGGCGGTTCTACGACCTGGAGGGGTTATGGGTCGATGCCAAACGGATAGAGACGGAAAGTATGCGCCGGGCTGAAAAAGAGAGGGATGACTTCACAGGAGACGCGTTGTGAATAAGGCGCTTAAACCGTATTCCATGGTTACGGATTATGCCACCGGAAAACCGGTGCCGAATATCGGTTCCGAGGAAAATCGCCAACAGATTGAACGATATCTCGTTGAAAAAAAGGGCTTCGATAAAAAGGACATCGAAGTTGATGCGGAAATCCGTCTAAAGGTTGATGGAACCGACTATCGTTCCCGGGTAGATCTTGTTGTTTCCACAGGGAAGAAACGATTTATGGCCATTAAATCCGCTGCCGGCTCTCTCGATTCCTGGGAACGGGAGATCGTTTCCGCCGCCCGTCTGCTTGACCGGTATCAGCTGCCCATATCGGTGGTGTCGGACGGAGAGACCGCTCTTGTCATCGATACGGTTTCCGGGAAAAAAACCGGGCAGGGCATGCAGGCGATTCCATCAAAGCGGGATGCACAGGAGATGATGGACGCCACTCGCCTTCTGCCCGTATCCGGGGAACGGTTGAGAAAGGAGATGTTGATATTCCGATCCTATGACGTGATGAATGTCAATGTCGGCAGGAACCTGTGACGCGAACTATTTCCCGGCAACATCCTGGCTGCAGTGTTTACAGATTTTCGCCCGCTTTTTTATGACCTCGGCACAAAACGGACATTCCCGGGTAAAGAACCGTTCATGTATCTTTGAGACCGAATCATCGACACTTTTCTGGAGTGCCTGATATCCGAACTTGTGGTTTTTTAGCGGTTCGATGGCATCGACCTCGCCGATATCTCCGATCATTTCCGCGGCCTTGGATCTGACCCGTTGAGGTGCTTTGCCATCCAGCACCAGGCTCAAAACGGTATTCCAGTCCCTTTCCCGATAGCATTCCGCAAGGGTGAGAAAACCCTTTTTGGTCTTCTCCTTCAGGGCCTCCTGCTCTGCAACCACCTGGTCGTCGATGATCTGACCGGAAGCGCCTTGGGGGCTGAATACCGGCAGGCACTCATAACTGCCGTCATCTGCATCCGGGTACCGCATGCAGCGGTAAGACGCATTGCGTCCGTAATTTTCCTTCATATTTTCCCAGCCCTGTTTGTACATGGGACACGCATCATTAAAACAGATAAAGAGGTACGGCACCCCCCATCCCAGGCCGTCGCTGAAATTAACCGGCGGCACTTCCCAGATACTCATTTCGACCTTGCAATGCGGGCAATTCGGCTTTTCCCGGGAAATAATTTTCTCTAAAGCCTGCTCTTTTGTCTCAAATGCCATTGATATTATCCTCCATCGCGTCCGGACTGTCTCGTTTTCACCTGAATCAGGGGCAATGCCGTGGGGATATCGGGCTGGAAACGTAAACAGACAGGTTCAGCGAACTAAGTTTTCGAATCAAACAAACATCTCAAAATTAAACCACATTTTGCTTTTGTCAACCGTATCGAGATGAACCCGGAAATTACCGGTGAAAAAGAGTGTCCCATGGGTATCAGTGGATAGCCGAATTTTGAAATCTTCAAAATTGCCTGTCAAAATTATGACTTATTAATCCGCCAGAGGCGGACAAGGGTTAAATTCCCCGCCCCTTGGGGCGTTAATATAATTTCCGATGGATACCCCGTAGCTTGCTGCGGGGTAGTTCATAAGGATACAATCTTTCACACCAGATCATGGCGTAAAAGAATCCGAATCTCCGATGCGGCATAGCGGCAGTCTGGCCTAACCGGCCGGTATAGCCGGCAAATTTTGCTGTTGGTGCGGATTTATTGCCCCTGCAGGGGGAAAATTATTCTCGTGCAGCGTCTGGTTATACGGAAAAAGTGTTTGATATCAGTATATTTCAATTATGGCATAAAATATGCATAAATACCTGTCAAAACCCTTAATTCCATTGAGAACGGTGAACTATGAAAAATGCATTCAAGAAATTATTCGGAATCTCAAAACGGATGGACTATCAAACTTTGAGCCGGTACATGCTCAGAATCAGCCAGATGCAGGACCTGAACAGCATCCTGCAGGAAGCCTCACGGTGCCTGAAAATAATCCTGCATTACCGGCTGTTTGCGTTTGCCATACAGGATGAAGGGAAGTTGGACGTCTGGATCGACCCGAACATATTCAAAGACCCCTTTCGAAAAATCATCGATAAGGATTTCGGGATCCGGGACAACTACACCACGCATCATTTCAAACAGAATACCCCTCCCCGGTCCAAAACGATGACATTTCACAGTACCGATCTAATCTCCTATGTACTGATGGACGGCAAGTATTTTGCGAAACTCTACATTCTTCCCGAAAGAAAAATGCGCTTTTATCACAGCGAAATAATCAATATCATTGTTAAAACACTGGGAATTTCGCTAACAAATCACATGAATATCAAATCGCTTAAAAATGCCGCCGCATTTGATCCCATGACAAACTGTTACAATCGGCGGGAGTTTGAACGGTTGATCGAACACAACATCGCCAGCGCCAAACGATACAACCGGGACATGTCCGTCATCATGATGGATCTCGATCATTTCAAAAAGGTAAATGATAAATACGGGCACCTGGCCGGCGATATGGTGCTGAAAAAGGTCGCCGAAGCGGTTCATTCCAAGATCAGAAAGGGTGACTACCTGACCCGTTACGGTGGCGAGGAGTTCGTGCTGGTGCTTCCGGACACAAAGCGGCCGAGAGCAATGGAGCTGGCCGAGCGGCTCAAACAGGTTATCCAGAATCTTGAGGTCAAAACAGACGCTGGGGCGATAGTCAGAATTACCTCCAGTTTTGGCGTTGCGTCGCTGCGGGACAACAATGAGAGAGACAGTCTGCTTGAAGAAGCCGATGCCATGCTCTATCAGGCAAAAGCAGGGGGGCGAAACCGGGTGATGCCGCAAATAAAATTGCTGCAAGCCAAGCAACCCCGCAACGAATCCAAAAACAATTAAAACAGCCTCTTACCCCGATCCAGGGTGCGGTATTGGATGGCCTCTGCAATGTGGGATGCGTCTATATCGGAAAGGTTTTCAAGATCGGCAATGGTTCTTGAAATCTTCAATATCCGGTTGTAGGCACGGGCGGACAACCCCAGTTTGTCGATGGCCGATTCCAACAATAGAGCGGAATCCTCATCGATCCTGCAATATTTCTTAATGTGGCGGCTGCTCATCTGAGCATTTGCGTGAATCCTGGTTTTGCCAAACCGTTTCGCCTGGATGGCCCGGGCCGCTGTCGTCCGATTGCGGATGTCCTCGGAAGACTCTGCATCTTCCTCTTTCCGAAGATCCTTGTAAGGGACTGCCGGTACCTCCACATGAATATCGATCCTGTCCAGAAGCGGGCCCGATATTTTTGAGCGATAGCGATGAATATGGGTCACACTGCACGTGCAGGCGTGCTTGGGGTCGGTGTAGTATCCGCATGGGCAGGGATTCATGGCGGCGACCAGCATAAAACTCGATGGATAGGTAAGGGTTGTCGCGGCTCTTGCGATGGTAACCGACCGGTCTTCCAACGGCTGACGAAGCGCTTCCAGCACGTGTTTTTTAAACTCCGGCAGCTCATCTAAAAAGAGCACTCCATGATGTGCAAGGCTGACCTCTCCGGGTCTTGGCATATGCCCGCCGCCGATAAGACCGGCATCTGAAATCGTGTGATGCGGGGCTCGAAAAGGTCTTTCGGTGACAAGTGCCTGGCCCTTTTTGAGCATCCCCACGACACTGAATATCTTGGTGGTCTCAATGGCTTCGTCAAAAAGGATCGGCGGCAGTATGGTGGAAAGCCTGCGGGCAAGCATGGTTTTACCGGATCCCGGAGGTCCGATCATAATAAGGTTGTGACTCCCGGCTGCCGCCACTTCAAGGGCACGTTTTACATGTTCCTGGCCCATGGTCTCTGAAAAATCGATTTCAGCATCGGGTTTTTTCGAAAAAATTTGTGTAAGATCTGCGGTTTCCGGAAAAATTTCGATTTCATCGGTTAGAAATTCAACCACCTCTGCCAGGGTTCTTACCGGGAAAACGGAAATTCCATCGACAACCGACGCTTCTTTTCCATTATCTTTCGGGACAATGATTCCGGAATGGCCGGATGCCCTGGCCTCAAGCGCCATGGGTAAAGACCCTCTGACAGGTTTAACGCGACCATCCAGGGACAGTTCACCCAGAAACAGGAACTTTGAAACAGCATCCTGCGGTATCACCCGGGTGGCGGTCAGAATGCCGAGAGCAATGGGCAGATCAAACCCGGTCCCATCTTTTTTGATATCAGCCGGCGCAAGGTTCACGGTTATCCGATCGTCCGGGAAAGAATACCCTGAATTTTTTATGGCGGACTTTACCCGCTCCTTGCTCTCCTTAACCGCTGTCTCCGGAAGCCCCACCGTTGTAAACGTAGGTAGTCCCTGGGTAATATCGATTTCCACCTCAACGGTGTACGCATCGATTCCGGTAACTGCGCTGCTCAAAACCTTGGATAGCAAACCGACCTCTCGAAAGCCTCACGTGAATGGCATAAAAAAAGATCATGCACCGGATAGGATCGTGTCTCATCAATCCTATAACAGATCCTCCGGACCAGGACAATCCCTTTCCAGGGCATCAACAATTTCTTTGAAAAGTCAATTATTTATTGCATTTCCGGCTAAAAATGGTTAAAAGTTACTCCAAATTATTAATGGCAGACGCGGTAATCTATGACAACCATGTTTTTACAGCAAAGGACAATTGCACAGTCGACATCTTGTACCGGAATCGGAATGCATTCGGGCAAAGAGGTCCGTCTGACGATTCATCCCGCCCCGATCAATCATGGCATCAAGTTTGTGAGGACAGATCTGCCTGAATGCCCCAGCATCTCGGCACATTTTAATATGGTGGTGGATACCAGCCTTGCAACGGTAATTGGATATGACGGGGTTATTATATCGACCATTGAACATCTGATGGCCTGTTTTGCGGGGTTTTCCATCGATAATGCGCTGGTGGAACTGGATGCTTATGAAGTTCCGATCATGGATGGCAGTGCCGGTCCGTTTACAGAGATCATTCTGGCGGCCGGAATAAAGGAGCAGATCGGCTCCCGTTATTACTTTGTGGTCAACAAGCCGATTGAGCTCGAAGAAAACGGCAAATCGGTGGCCGTCTACCCGTCACCTGAATTTAGAATTACCTGCAGTATCGAGTATGATCACCCCTTTATTCAAAAACAGTCCTGTTCGGTTTATGTATCGGATCGGATATTTGAAAGTGAAATTTGCCGTGCCAGAACCTATGGCTTCATACACGAAATGGACTACTTGAAACAGTACGGGTTTGCCCGGGGCGGTTCTTTGGATAATGCCGTTGTTATCGATAAAGATAAGGTCTTAAACGCTGGCGGGTTGCGCTATCAGGACGAGTTTGTTCGTCATAAAATTCTCGATTGCATCGGTGATTTTTCACTTCTCGGAATGCCCATCCTGGGCCATGTCGTCCTCCATAAATCCGGTCACTCGTTCAATCACATGTTTCTGAAAAAATTTTTCGAACAGAGAGATGCATGGGAAACCCACACCATCAGCAACTCCAACCCGTCCGATTTCGGATCGAAAGCCCTTGCCATTTAATACCATACTCGTTATGAATTAAGCATGTTATTTCATGCCAGCATGGTGTATCGACCAAACCGAAGTGAATCATGACGTTATTATCGATGCCAAAAATCCATGTGATTCTCATCACATTTTTAATCTTTACCCACTCCGTTGCATTTGCACAAGAAGCATCCCTTTCAAATATTATTGTCACCAACACCCGGGATGATCTCCTGGTCTATATGACCGTCGACGGTGCCTTTAGAGAAAAGATGAAACAGGCCATCATGAGTGGTGTTCCGGCGACATTTTCTTTTTTGATTACCCTGGACCGGGTTCGGAACCTATGGGCGGACAAAGAAGTATTGGATCTGAAAGTTTCTCACACGATCAAATACAACAATTTGAAAAAAGAATTCTCAATCACGCGGTCATGGGAAAACGGAAAACCGCTTGTCACACAATCCTTTGAGGAAGCAAAAAAGTGGATGTCGGAGATCGATGGGATAAAACTCATTTCCCTGAATCGGCTTGAAAAAGGCAAACAGTATCAATTGAGCGCCAAAGCAGAATTGAACAAGCGGACGTTGCCGTTTTATCTGCATCATGTCCTGTTTTTTGTCGCTCTATGGGATTTTGAAACCGACTGGTTCACCATCGATTTTATATATTAACCGCTATGCGGAAACGCCGAACAAAAAAGACACCCACGTTTTTAACGGAGCAGGATCGAAAGCGCCAAAAGCGTGAAGGTATCCTGATCATTGGTCTTATCGGGATTGTCGCGCTGATGACTTTTGCCGGGAGCCGGTGGATTCATTTCGGCTCGGCAATCCCCATATCAGACACCATATTGATGTTTATCCTGACCAACATCAATATGTTGCTGGTCATTCTGCTGATATTTCTGGTGGTGCGTAACCTGGTCAAGCTTCTCTATGATCGAAAGCGCAAGGTGATGGGCGCAAAGCTTCGAACGCGACTGGTCGTGGCTTTTATCGCCTTAACCCTGCTGCCGGCGAGTGTGCTCTTTATTTTTTCCATTAATTTTATCACAAAAAGCGTCGATTCCTGGTTCAATGTGCCGGTCGAACAGGCACTTGATAATTCCCTCCGGGTGGGTCGGCGCATATACACAGATGCCGAAGAGAACCATCGCTTTTTTTTGGAGAAAATTTCATACGATCTGATCGCTGAAACCCTGCTGGATTCGAAAACCGAAAAAGCGCTTTTTAACTACACCCAGATCACCCGGGGCGCCTATAATCTGGATGCGATGGAGATATATTCCGCAAAGGCCCAACGGCTCACCTTATCGATTTCGCCCAAAATCATACACGTGCCGCTTCCGGCGGTTTCCGCCAACGATCTGCAGAAAGATATCCATCCGAAGGGGGTCCGGTCCATTTCGGCGATCAACGAATCCGGTGAATTGTTCAGAACGATCGGCACGGTGCCGTTCGGGATAAAACCGACCGAGGCCGATGCATATGTGGTCTTAACCAATGTGATCCCCATGGAACTTTCGGAAAGCATGGCTTCCATTTCAAGAGGGTTTGAAGAGTATCAGCAGATCGAATTGCTGAAAAGACCGATTCAGATTACCTATTACATCACCCTGACCATTGTTGCACTTCTTGTTGCGTTTTGTGCGATATGGTTCGGCTTCTATCTGGCAAAATCCATTACGATTCCGATCATGGAGCTTGCCGAAGGCACACGGCGGGTTGCGGAGGGGGATTTAAAATTCAGTATCGCCCCTGTGGCCGATGATGAAATCGGCACCCTGGTCGACTCTTTTAATAAAATGACACGGGATCTTCGCATCGGAAGAGAACAACTGGAGCTTTCCGCCCAAAAGCTGAAGGACCAGAACGTAGAGATAGAAGCGCGGCGAAACTATATGGAGATTGTTTTAAAGAGTGTTTCGGCAGGGGTCATTACCATGGATGGCGGGGGCATCGTAACCACCATCAACATCTCTGCGGAAAAGATGTTGAAAATCGATTCGGTAAACGTTCTCAACAAAAGCTACAAATACCTGCTAAAAGGACAGCGACTTGATCTTGCCAATGAAATTATAGAAACCGTAACGGGCTCCAAAGGCGGTACTGTGGAAATGCCGCTGAGATTGACCATCGACGGCCGACCGAAAAGTTTTATGGTGCATGTAAATGCACTTAAAGACGATTCCGGCCGTCATCTTGGAATCGTTATGGTCTTTGATGATCTCACCGACCTTGAAAAGGCGCAACGGATGGCTGCTTGGCGGGAAGTCGCCCGGAGAATTGCCCATGAAGTCAAAAATCCACTCACCCCGATTTCTCTGTCTGCCCAGCGGCTAAAACGGAAATATTCCGGCCGGCTCAATGAGCCGGTATTTGACGAGTGCACGCAAATGATAATCGATCATGTGGATCTTATCCGTAACCTTGTCAATGAATTCTCCTCCTTTGCCCGGTTTCCGGCGGCAAATCCAAAACCCATGACCCTGCCGCCGATTATCGAAGAGACCGTCGCCCTTTACCGGCAGGGACATTATCGGATTGAATTTAGACTTGAGATATCAGACACGATTCCGATCCTCAATCTGGATCGGCAGCAAATAAGACAGGCGATTATTAATCTGCTCGACAATGCCATCGGTGCGGTCAAAGAAAACGGCGCCATCACGATAAAACTTGCACATGATCCGATTTTGAACAGGGTTCGGATTGAGGTGGCGGACAACGGTAGCGGAATTTCTGATGAGGATAAAACGAGGCTGTTTGAGCCTTATTTTTCAACAAAGCGCGCCGGTATGGGACTGGGGCTGACCATTGTGAGCACCATCATAGCGGATCATCACGGGATGATCAGTGTCCAGGACAACAACCCCCAGGGGGCAAAATTTGTCATCGAACTGCCGGTGTAGTCAAGGCACTTTAGATCACTTACAACTTGATTTTAATTTCAACTGCCCCGACGGGGCCGCTACCACAACAAATACTAAAATGGTTTTTTATAGGTTCGAAATAAAAATAGGAGCGACGCATTATGTTTCCTTCGATATTAATTGTTGATGACGAACCATCCATTCTCCAATCGCTGAGCGGTCTCTTGTCGGATGAAGGATTTGAGGTTGCCGCCGCATCAAATGGGTATGAGGCACTGAAGATTATCGATAAAGAATCACCGGATCTGGTTCTGCTCGATATCTGGATGCCCGGTATGGACGGCATCGAAACACTCAAAGCCATCAAGAAAGACAACCCGCTTATACAGGTCATTATTATCACCGGCCATGGCACCATTGAAACGGCTGTGAAGTCGACAAAACTGGGGGCTTTCGACTTTATCGAAAAACCGCTTTCCATTGACAAAGTCATCGTGGCGATTAACAATTCTCTGAATTTCAGAAGACTTGAAGAGGAAAACCGGTATCTGCGGAAAAAAACCATCGAAAAACACTCCTTAACAGGGAACAGTTCGCCGATTTCCAAAGTAAAAGAACAGATTGCCGTGGCAGCACCCACCGATGCCTGGATTCTTATCGCCGGTGAGAATGGAACCGGTAAGGAATTGGTTGCCCGGACAATACATCAGTTCAGCCAACGGGCTGAACAGCCGCTGGTCGACGTAAACTGTGCAGCCATACCGGATGAACTCATCGAAAGCGAACTGTTCGGGCACGAAAAGGGGTCTTTTGCCGGGGCGATCAGCAAGAACCGGGGAAAATTTGAACTCGCCAACAAAGGCACCATTTTTTTAGATGAGATCGGAGACATGAGCTTTGCCGCCCAGGGGAAAATTTTACGGGTCTTGCAGGAGCAGAAATTTCAAAGGGTCGGCGGAAGCCGTATTCTGGAACTTAACGCCAGGGTCATGGCAGCCAGCAACAAAGATCTTGAAAAGGAGATCGAAGACGGAAACTTCAGAGAGGAGCTGTATTATCGACTCAATGTTATTCCCATTGAAGTGCCTTCTTTACGGGATCGGCAGAAAGACATCCCGCTGCTGGTAAAAACATTTCTCGATGAATCGGCAGAACAGAATCAGCGCAAAGTCAAATCCATTACGCCGGAGGCCGTCGAAATGCTGCAAACATACACCTGGCCGGGAAATGTCAGAGAATTAAAGAATCTTATCGAGCGGCTTGCCATCATGGTCAACCAGGAGACCATCGATGTGTCGGATATTCCCGGACCTTATAACCCGGCGGCTTTTGCGGGAAAAGCCGCCGGTGAAGTCGATCTTTTTCGCTGTGATGATCTTAAGGGCGCCAAGAATGCATTTGAGGTGGCGTTTATTAAACAAAAACTTTCTGAAAATGATCATAATATCAGCCAAACGGCAAAGGCAATCGGTGTGGGGCGGAGCTACCTTTACAAGCGGTTAAAAGAGGATCAATAAAAGATTCCCATGGGACAGCGGATTATCGGCGGTCGTCTGAAGGGCAAAAAACTGTATTCGATACAGGGAAACCGCATAAGGCCCACCGGAGGCCGGCAACGGGAATCCATATTCAACATTCTGTCGGATCAAATAAATGGACTGACGGTGCTGGACCTGTTTGCCGGCACCGGCGCGCTCGGACTTGAGGCGTTAAGCCGTGGTGCCAACGACTGCACCTTTATCGATGTGCACAGAGCGGCCATTACGGCTATTGAAGGGAATATCCGCGCCTGCCGCCTTGGAGACCGCACCCGGGTCATCTGCTGGAATGTTGCAAAAAACCTGCAATGTCTCCATTCAATCGGGATCTCTTTTGACATTGTCTTTATGGACCCGCCATACAACCATGGATTTATCGCGCCGACACTGCAAAACCTTCATGTCAGCGGAAACCTGAAAACCGGTTCGATTGTTGTTGTGGAACATGCCCCCGATGACAAGATCCCGGAAACGGGTGACACCTTCACCTGTTACGACCGGAGACGATATGGAAAAACGCTTGTCTCGTTTTTAAATTATATGATAATGTGCATTGTTGCGGTTATCGGCTTATCTTAAATGTGCGGGCTGGACAGAGCATAAAACCGGGCACCGAATAAACAGTTTGCGAGTATAAAGAAAATGCAAAGAACGGCCATCTACCCGGGTTCTTTTGACCCGGTGACAAACGGACATATCGATATTATCGAAAGGGGCCTGAAACTTTTCGATCATATCGTTGTGGCGATATTGCACAATCCATCAAAAACAGGCCTCTTCAGCATAGAAGAGAGAAAAGAGATGCTGGAAACCAGCCTGAAGAACCTTTCAAATGTTGAAGTCGACACCTTTGCCGGTCTCCTTGTAGATTATGCAGCCGAACGGAATGCCCAGGCAATTCTTCGCGGCATGCGAGCGGTATCCGATTTTGAATACGAATTTCAGCTTGCATTGATGAACCGACGGCTCAATCGCGAGGTTCAAACCGTATTTTTGATGACAGGGCTGAGATGGATTTTTACCAGCTCATCCATCATCAAGGAAGCAGCCGGGTTCGGCGGGAACATCAACGGTATGGTACCGCCGATTGTCTGTGAAAGATTAAAAGAAAAGTTCGGTACGGCACCCACCACTGTCTGATACAGATAACCAGGACAAGGAGCGCCATGGGGATTGCACTGTCAGATAACGCAAAGGTCGTGCTCGAAAAGCGCTATTTAAAAAAAGATGAAGACGGCTCTGCCGGGGAAACCCCAGGCGATCTGTTTGCCCGTGTAGCCAGGAGCATCGCCGCTGCAGACGCTAAATTCGGCACTGCTGCCGATGCAGAAAAGGCGGAGAAACAATTTTTTAAACTGCTTACCGAGCTTCGGTTTATTCCGAACTCACCGACGCTGATGAATGCGGGTCGCCGGTTGGGCCAGCTTGCCGCATGCTTTGTGCTTCCGGTTGACGATTCCATGGACAGCATCTTTGAAGCCATAAAACATACGGCCATGATTCATAAAAGCGGTGGCGGAACCGGGTTCTCCTTCTCCCGGATCCGGCCCGAGAAAGATGTCGTGCTGTCGACCGCCGGAATTTCCAGTGGGCCGATTTCGTTTATGTCGGTCTTTGATGTGGCGACTGAAACCGTAAAACAGGGCGGCACCCGCAGGGGCGCCAACATGGGCGTGCTCCGGGTGGATCATCCGGATATCGAAGCATTCATCGAAGCAAAGAATGATCAAACCCGGCTGAACAATTTCAACATTTCGGTTGCCCTTACCGATCGCTTTATGAAAGCGCTTGAAAAAAATTCGGAATACGATCTGATCAATCCAAGAACCGAGCAGTCGGTAAAATGCGTTTCGGCTCGGAAAGTATTCGACACCATTGTCCGGTCCGCCTGGCAAACCGGAGAGCCCGGCATTATTTTCATTGACAGGATCAATGAAAAAAATCCGGTGCCGCAATTGGGAAGGATCGAAGCAACCAACCCCTGCGGCGAGCAGCCTTTACTTCCCTATGAATCCTGCACACTTGGGTCCATTAATCTTTCAAAGATGATTACAAAAGGGGATTTGAATTTCAATCGCCTGAAAAAAACCGTTCATGAAGCCGTCCATTTTTTAGACAATGTCATTGAAATCAATAATTATCCGCTTCCGATCATCGAAAAAATGAGCAAGTCCACCCGCAAAATCGGCCTGGGTGTCATGGGGTTTGCCGACATGTTGATCCGGATGGGAATCCCTTATGATTCGGACAAGGCGGTTTCCATGGCCGAAAAGACAATGACATTCATTACCCAGGAGGCCCGGGCGGCTTCAGCCGCGCTGGCAAGGAAACGGGGGAACTTCCCCTGCTTCAAGGGTTCTGTTTTCGACAATGGTTCAACACCGCATATGAGAAATGCGACCACCACCACCATCGCCCCCACAGGAACCATCAGTATCATCGCCGGAAGCTCCAGCGGGATCGAGCCGCTTTTTGCCGTTGCGCATTATCGAAAAGTCCTTGATGGAAAAACATTACCGGAAATGCATCCGTTGTTTGTCCAAATTGCAAAAAAAGAAGGTTTCTACTCAAAATCCCTTGCGGCGGAAATTGCCGAAACCGGTTCGGTGCAGCCTGTTGCAGCCGTACCGGATGCTGTCAAAGATACTTTCAGAACCTCCCATGATATTTCCGCGGACTGGCATGTTAAGATTCAGGCGGCGTTTCAAAAGCATACCGACAATGCGGTATCAAAGACGGTGAATTTTCCCGCCGAAGCAACCATCGAAGATGTGGAACACGTATACCGTCTTGCCTATGAATCGGGGTGCAAGGGTGTGACCATTTATCGCTATGGAAGCCGGGATCAACAGGTACTGAATATTGGAACAGAAAAACCGGAAAGCGTAATGATTACCCCGAGGCCTCGTCCGGTGCGCACCCAGGGGATTACCGAGCGTGTAAGTACCGGATGCGGGAAACTTTACGTTACGGTAAACTACGATGAAGAGGGCATCTGCGAGGTGTTTGCGCAGATGGGCAAAACCGGCGGATGTGCATCTTCGCAAATCGAAGCAGCCGGCCGCCTGGTATCCCTTGCCCTTCGCTCGGGAATAAAGCCCGAAGCAGTCGTAAAACAACTTGTCGGTATCCGGTGCCCCTCCCCGACGTGGCAAAACGGAAAAATGGTGCTCTCCTGTTCAGACGCCATGGCCCAGGTGCTGAAAAATTTAACGAATATGGATTTTAAAGAACCGTCTGCAATGATGGGGGTCTGCCCGGAATGCGGAGGGGTCGTGTCCCACGAAGAGGGGTGTTTGAACTGCCATTCCTGCGGGTATTCAAAATGCAGTTAAATCATAAACTTTATCACCACAAACCCTGCCAGTAGAAGCACGGTAAAGACCACAGCCAGTACATCAAAGTATCTGTCGATAAACGCCTGGATTTTGGGGCCAAAAATAAAGATGAGCCCACCCACAAGGAAAAAGCGTGCCGATCGGGACACCAGCGATGCGATCACAAAAACCATGAAATTAATGTGAAACGCCCCGGCAGAAATGGTAAAGACTTTATAGGGTATGGGTGTGAACCCGGCAATTCCGATTGCCCAGGCATCGTAGGCCATGTAGAGGCTTTGGATGTAGTCGATTTTTTGAGTCAACCCGTAGAAGGCGATAATCCGTTCGCCGATGCCTGCCATAAACTGCCAACCGATCAGATAACCCAGACAACCGCCGAGCACGGAACCTGCCGAGCAGATCAGCGCGTAACGGAACGATCGTTTGGGAATCGCCACGGCAAGTGCGATGAGCAGAATGTCGGGGGGTATCGGGAAAAATGAAGATTCACAGAAGGCAAGAAAAAAAAGAGCCCATGTTCCGTATGGTGTTTCTGCCCAGTGCAGGACCCAGTCATACAGTTTGCGAAGCATCGATTATTCTCCCCACCCGTGTTCACCCACCAGTTTGACAAAACGGCATCCCCCCAAATTTTTTGAATGAATCCCGTCTTCGTCTCTGTATATCTTTATAAGCTCCTGAGAGTGGCGATCGCCCACAGGCATTACCAGTCGTCCCCCGATGTCGAGCTGCTTGACCAGGGTTTCCGGAATCTCGGGAGCGCCGGCCGTAACCATGATGGCATCGAACGGGCTTTCATCCATCCACCCTAAGGTGCCGTCCGAATATTTCATCAGGATGTTGTGGTAACGGAGTTGATCGAACAGCTTTCGTGACTTTAAAAAGAGAGAACGGATGCGTTCGACGGTATAGACCCGGAATACGATTTCTGCAAGGATCGCCGCCTGATAACCGGAGCCGGTGCCGATTTCAAGGACGCGATCTTCCGCTCGAAGCTCCAGCGCCTGGGTCATTTCCGCCACAATGTAAGGCTGAGAAATCGTCTGCTGTTCACCGATGGGCAGGGGAAAGTCTCCGTATGCCTGGTCATGAAGCGCTTCGCTGACAAAGAGATGCCGTGGGACTCTGCTAAAAGCGGCAAGAACCATCGGGTCGGTAATGCCGCGAGCTTCCACCTGTGTGCGGACCATTTCCTCCCGCTGGCGTTCAAATTTTATCGGTTCGGGATTCATTTAAAAAGCCTATGAATTAGAGAATTTCCAGCCTGAAATCACTTTGAAATCGCTTCTAACAGATCCGTCCGGATAGGTCAAGAAATAGGGGAATAGACTTGCTTTTTTGATCAAAATTTCATACTTGATGACAGCATCATGGCCCTTTGATTGCCGATATTGAAAGAAACTCAAAGCCGAACGCCCTATACACGAATGAACACCTCAAGACAAATTATCCTTTCCATACTCGCGGTACTGGTTCTTTTCTTCGGGGGCTCCTTCGGCTATATGCTTCTTGAGCGCTGGAATTTTCTGGACTCCCTCTATATGACGGTCATCACGCTTGCGACCGTCGGATACGGGGAGGTACATGATATCAGCCAGGCCGGCCGGATTTACACCATTTTTCTGATACTGGCCGGTGTCGGGTTTATCGGGTATGTGGTCGGTACGGTAACACAATTTATGGTCGAGGGGCGGATCCGGACCATATTGGGGAGGCGAAAATTGACCAGACAAATAGACCGGCTAAAAAACCACTATATCATTTGCGGCTATGGCCGCATCGGAAAGGTTCTTTGCAGGAATCTGAAATCAAAACCGATGGGGCTGGTGGTCATCGAACGAAACGAAGAGCTGATTCCGACCATGGATGCAGACGATATTCTTTACCTTTGTGAAGATGCCGCCGATGAGGCAACCCTTGTTAAAGCCGGCATCAAAAGGGCAAAAGGCGTCATTGCCGCCCTGGCCACGGACATCGACAATGTTTTCCTGATATTGACCGCCCGGCAGCTTAACGGCGATCTTTTTATCGTGGCACGGGCAGCCAGCCAGGCGTCCAAATCGAAACTCATTGCAGCCGGCGCCGACAAGGTGGAGTCACCTTATGAAATCGGGGCGGCTTCCATGGCGCAACGGATTCTCCGGCCGACGGTCACCAACTTTTTGGACCTGGCTTTCAGCTATCACAACAACGATATTCAGATGGAGGAAATCCCTGTGGGACCGACCTCCAGCCTGGCCAATATCATGTTGAAAGATACCGGTATCCGGCAAGATTTCAACCTGATCATTATTGCCATCAAAAAAGCCGACGGGAGTATGCAGTTCAACCCGTCTTTTGAAACAATGATACATCCCGGGGACACGGTCATCGCCGTAGGGGAGGAAAAGAAGCTTAAAAAACTGGAAAAGAAACTAAATCTTTAAATTTTATAGATGATACGCTTATCGGTGATAATAATATCAATATGCTTGTCATGATGCTCCATGGGCACCTGTTGAATGAGCTGGTCTTCAAATGAAAGGGCAACTTTACGAGTGGTAATGGGCAGATTCGGAATCAAACGATCGTAGAATCCCATGCCGGTTCCGATGCGGGCGCCTTTTTCATCAAAGGCGATGCCGGGAACAATGGCGATATCGACACAATCGATGGGGACCTTTTTGCATGTGGCGGTATCCGGTTCATGGACACCCCGGGGACCTTGTTTGAGTTGGTTGTTCAGATTGTCGACTTTCATCAAACCCATCTTATGTTTTTCCATATCAAATACCGGCAACACCACAATCTTATTAATTTCAAAGGCTCTTTCTATCATACTTCGCGTGGCAACTTCATTTTCGGTATTCATGTAGAGAAGGGCAATGTTGGACTCCAGGAAATTGGCAAATTCGAATAGGCGGTCTTCAATGGCCCGGGTTTTTTTATCCCGCACATCGGCGGGCATGTCGTTTAAGGATTTTGAAATCTCGGTTCGAATTTCCTGTTTTCTTTCTTGAATCTCTTCCATAGATCAACTCCCCCATCCGTCGGATTCGCACCATCGCATCGTCGCAAAAATATGTTCAACCTTCAATAATCATTGACAATATGCACTCCGCCTGATAATTACTATAAATTTAAACAGCAGCAAAAGACCGGTAACGGTATTTTGCTGCATTTTTCAAAAAAGTTGACAAAAAATATTATCGAACCCAAAGATCGAATAAAGATCAAATACACATCATAGGTATTTTTATGCTGGAAATCAAGTTTGTCAGACAAAATTTATCCTTTGTTCAGGAAGCCCTGCAAAACCGGGGCTCAGTCATTGATTTAGACCTTTTCAAGGAGACGGATGAAAGGCGCCGGGCCATCCTTTTTGAAATTGAAGAACTGCGGCATCATCGGAACACGGTTTCGGATCAGATTGCCCGAATGAAAAAATCGGGGGAAAATGCAGATGATATCGTTTTGCAGATGCGGGATGTTTCTGAAAAAATTAAGCGCCTGGAAAAAAGCCTCGCCGAAGATGAAAAAATTATTCATACGGCATTGATGGAAATGCCGAATATCTCCCACAGTTCTGTTCCGGTGGGTAAAGACGAAACTGAAAATACGGTTATCAAACAGGTCGGCGAGAAACCCGCCTTCGGTTTTGATCCAAAACCACACTGGGAAATCGGTGAAGGGCTAAAAATCCTGGATTTTGAACGCGCCGCGAAGATAACCGGTGCCCGGTTTCCACTCTACTTCGGGGCGGGTGCCCGGCTTGAACGGGCGCTTGTCAATTTCATGCTCGATATTCATACCGGCGAACACCACTACCAGGAGGTGCTGCCTCCGTTTATCGTAAACCGGAACAGCATGACCCATACGGGTCAGCTGCCGAAATTCGAGGAGGATCTGTTCAAGCTCGAGGGGTGGGATTATTATTTGATCCCCACCGCCGAGGTTCCGGTGACAAATATTCATCAGGGAGAAGTACTGGATGCGGATGATCTTCCGGTTTATTATACCGCGTTTACACCCTGCTTCCGCTCTGAGGCGGGCTCCTATGGAAAAGATACCCGGGGGCTTATCCGGCAGCACCAGTTCAACAAGGTGGAACTTGTCAAATTTGCATTGCCGGAAACCTCCTATGACGAGCTGGAAACACTGTTAAAAAATGCCGAGACCATTCTCCAGCGTCTGGAGCTTCCCTACCAGGTCATCACCCTCTGTACCGGGGACCTCGGTTTTTCGGCGGCAAAAACATATGATATCGAGGTATGGATGCCGACCCAGACTGTTTACAGAGAAATATCCTCCTGCAGCAACTTTGAAAACTTCCAGGCCAGACGCGGCAACATCCGATTTAGAAGAAGAGGGAAAAAGGGGACCGAATTGGTTCATACGTTGAATGGATCCGCCCTGGCAGTGGGCCGGACCGTTGCCGCATTACTTGAAAATTATCAACAGGAAGACGGTTCGGTGACGATTCCCGAAGCCTTAAGACCTTACATGAACGGAATGGAAAGAATTGCATTGTGAAACTAGAAGATTTTCCGGAAGACATCCGTCCGTATATTCTCCCGAAATCAGAAGGTGACCTGATCTATCGCTGTCTTGGCTGCGGCGCGGAGTACGATATCCGGAAACTGCTGTATACCTGCACCGGCTGCGGCCAGGTGCTGCTGATCCATGATAGGAATTTCAACCGACTCAAGAAGATATCCGGTAAAAAATGGCAGCGCATATTCGATTACCGGAAAATGGTTTCCGACCCCGCGCTGAAAGGAGTCTTCCGGTATTACGAATTCATCGGTCCGGTTATGCCGTTGAGTGCTATTATTTACCTGGGAGAAGGCCACACACCGGTGATTGCGGCAAACACCCATTTAAAGGAAAAAGTCGGAATCCCTTTCTATTTTAAAAACGATGGTCAAAACCCGAGTGCGTCGTTTAAAGACAGGGGCATGGCCAGTGCGCTGAGCTATATCCAATTTTTGATTCAGACCGGGAAAGTATCCGAAATACTGACCGTGTGCGCCTCTACCGGAGACACGTCGGCAGCAGCCGCGCTCTACGCCGCCTATCTTTACCCCCATGTCAAATCGGCGGTATTGCTGCCCCATAAAAAGATAACACCCCAGCAGCTTTCACAGCCCCTGGGCAGCGGAGCGGTGGTTTTTGAGATCCCCGGCGTTTTTGATGACTGTATGAAAGTGGTTGAAGCCCTGGCAGAGACCTATCCGGTTGCGCTTTTGAACTCCAAGAATGCCTGGCGGGTGCTGGGCCAGGAGTCTTATTCCTATGAAATCGCCCAGGACTTTGAATATGACCTTGAAAACAAGGCCGTGGTGGTGCCTATCGGCAATGCGGGCAATATTACCGCTGTAATGAGCGGCTTTTTAAAATTTCTTGAAGCCGGTGTGATCAGCGCACTTCCGAAAATAATCGGGGTACAATCCGAGCATGCCAACCCGGTTTACCGGTATTACCGGGAACCGGTCCCGGAAAACCGGAAGTTTACACCCGTCACCGTCGAACCGAGTGTCGCACAGGCCGCCATGATCGGAAATCCCGTTTCCATGCCCCGGGTGATTCATCTGGTGGAAAAATACAATCGTACCGCCGGCAGCCAAAAGATGTTTTTTGTGGAGGTAACGGAACAGGATATTATGGATTGGGGGCTTTTGGCAAACCGGAACGGTCATATCGCCTGCACCCACGGGGGTGAGTCTCTGGCAGGTCTGATTCAGGCAAAAAAACTGGGATATGTCGATGAGAACGATATCGCCGTTCTCGATTCCACCGCACATGCCCTCAAGTTTTCGGGTTTTCAGGAAATGTATTTTAAGGACCGGTTTCCCCCCGAATATAACATATCCCCGAAAAAGGATCTGAAAAACGCACCGGTTTATGTTCATCCAAAAGATCTTAAGGCGGTTCCAGGACCGGGAAATCCGCTTTCAGGGGAAGCATTGGATACATTTGCGAAACGGGTATCTGAAGAGATCGCAACCTATATGAAGTTAAGCACAGGATAAATTACATGGTGTGCAGAAAAGTGAAAAGAGCCCTATTCTGCCTGGTCTTGTTATCCATTTTCAAATGCATCTCACTCCCCATGCCGGCAGTGGGCAGCATACTCTATAAAAGTTATATTGTGCGGCAGGATGGCGGCAGCGAGATTCTGTGTGATCCGTATGTGGTTCGGAAAGATGATTATCTGATAAAGCTGTTTAGACAGCGGGGTGAGATTGCGGAAAAAGATTTTCCGGCGTTTCTTGACGTTTTCAAACGATTAAACCCACATATACAGGATATCGATAAGATACGTCCCGGGCAGCACATCTATATCCCGCTCAAACAACTGGCTCATGATACGCTGCTGGATCAGGATTCGGGTGTGGTCACCATCCCCTTTGTCACCATATCGAATATCCACGAGTTTATAAAAAAATACGCTGTTGAACACGAGGTTCAACATGGAGAGTTCGTTTCACGGCTGATTGCGCGCGGATTCGGCGACTATGGTACCCGCCCGTACGAACAGGGCGTTGAGCTGTTTAAGGTGCTCAACCCCAAGATCTCAGACCCGAACAGGATTTTTCCGGGACAAACGATCCGGCTGCCGGATCCATCCTTAAGGGACCAACCATGGTATGCATCTCTTTTCGACGATGCCGGCCGTATTTCGGAAAAATCCACCCCGGCTGAAAATTTACCGCCCAAGGTTACACAACCGGGGATCGCCGCAAAAAAGGATCCCGCCCCTGAAAAGAAAACGCCCATGGGCGCGCTTGCGAATCTTTTAGACGGTCGGCTTCTTGAGAGAGGCGTCTATTATTTTCCGCGCAAAGGGGTGGGCGATTTAAAGCTCGATCTGTCACAATCGCCCATTGTGGAGCTTAAAGACGGCGTCCGGATGCTGTTTTTAAAAAACAACCTTTCTGCAGACGACCGTTCGTTGATCGAATCCTATTGGAAAGACACCTCCCTTGTACCGGTGCCGGCGGGCGGGTCCATGGAAGATGTTTTTGACGCGGCGTTCGGCAAAATGGGCATCGAGAAAAAAAATCACGTCTCTTTTTCCGACCGGGGACTCGAAGTGGAGGTAAAGGCCCGATGGATCATTTCCCGGCCTTCGGGTCAACCGGGGCGCAACCGATACATCTGCGTCAATCTCATTGAAAACCGGAGCGAACGCACCCCGGATGCGGTATCGGAGTATCTCAAAAAAAGGGATATTATCGTCGAAGACATTTTCGATAAAAAGGGGAAGAAGAAAATTACTCCCGAGGCCTTTACGGAAGAAAAGGCAACAGAAGATCTTATTCCCATTCAGCCCACAACTCCGAGAGCCTTTGTAAGGGACCTGCTGATGTCGCTGGGGGTGCGGTATGCTGAAAATGTTAAGATTTCGTTTCCGTATGTCGGTATCCAGGTGGAGGCGACGACCAATCTGATTTCCACCTTCGGCCGGGGCGATGTGGTGGTCGATTTTGAAGATCTCTACGGCGATGCGGCCCGGGCCATTAAAAAAACAGGACTGGCGGTGGTTCAGATCAAACGGGAAGATACCCTGCGTCGGGTCGTAGAAAAACTTTTGGCTGCCATGAAAGATCATTACACCATCGATCCGACGTTTTATGCCTCAAAGCGCTCTACCGCCTTTAACACGGCGTTAAAAATTCCGGGTTTTCTACTGGAAAAGGAAGGCTACCCAAACAAAACACTGCTTGCCGAAGTGCCGCTGAATGAGGGGGTTGTGACGTTTCTTCGGAAGCGGGGGGTCAATATCATTATGATAAAGACGCCTGATGAAGAAAAACGTATCGGATAGGGCGGAAATGGCTAAATTTGGCCTTGTTTTTGCAGTATTTTATCCCAGGTTATCTGTCCGAGTTGCCATGGCTTGGATTTATTTAGGGATCTTTTTTTATTGAAGTCGTTTAAAATACATTTTATTGCAGTGCTGCTTTTTATGGGATCGGCAATCCCGGTCCACAGCCTTGCGCAACAACATGTTGCCTATATGTATAAAAACGATAATCGGTCCACCCCGGTCACCCGGTTTTCTCCCGCAGACACCATCGGTCTGTGTCTGGTATTAAAAGACCTGCCCGAAGGAGACTATGCGTTTCATGCAGACTGGTACAATGCCGACGGGAAGTTACAGGAAACAAGCCGGCATCGGTTTACAAAACAGCCCGGGCGAGCCGAAATCATTGCCGCGGAGCTTAAAATGATAAAAGCCAGTCCCATCCGGAGGATGTTTTCAACCACCGAAACCACCGGCTACCACATGAAGTTCTACGGGAAGTGGCGGGTGAAACTTTTTTTAAACGGTAAAGAGATTGCCGGTAAGAATTTCGAGGTCAAATAACAGCGGTCCTTTTTGTACAAGGAGAATACTTTATGCGAAGCAGAAATATTACCTATCATTACTTACAACCTGAATTTTGCACTTAAAATTTAAAAGAGGGTAGATACCACCTGGGAACCCTTGCTATAGTGGTAATTGACACGATTACCCCATAATAGCAGGAGGTACCCAGATGGTAAAATTCAAGAAATCA